>ERZ791934.407-NODE-407-length-59525-cov-3.537229_pt1 | contig 59525 bp, 64 predicted proteins | sample MGYA00510125_ERZ791934 | MGnify/ENA primary metagenome ERZ791934 (study PRJEB30046, sample SAMN00993240) | human gut metagenome | study: EMG produced TPA metagenomics assembly of the A metagenome-wide association study of gut microbiota in type 2...
TGGGCGGTAAAGAGTACCCGCCATCTGTATCTTTCTTAAAGATATTTCTCTCCCCATTTGGCAATCTCGAAAAACATCGGAAAGAATGATTTTCCTTTTTCGGTTAGGGAATATTCCACATGGGGAGGAATTTCATTGTATTGCTCACGGTGAACGATATCTATTTCTTCTAATTCTCTTAATGTTGATGTAAGCATGGTATTGGTAATAGTAGGAATCGCTTTTCTTAATTCTCCAAATCGGTAACTATTCTTTTTGCTGAGTTCATATATCAGTATGAGCTTCCATTTTCCATTCAATAATTCCAGTGTTTTTCGTACAGGACACTCACTAAAAATGCTTTCTGATGTATGCTGGATAAACTCCATATATTGCTGATAGGTCATTTCTTGAATCATAATCTTTTCTACTCGCTTTCTTATTTGACAGTACGGTCTATAATACCTAGTCAGAATATTCTGCGTACTTGCTTATATCTTTTGTCCTTAGTATAATAAACATATCATAAAAAATCAAGGAGGAATTACACATGGAATTTATGAATGTCATTAAGAATAGGCAGAGCTGCCGTGCCTTTACAGACAAAAAAGTTACAGAAAGTGAATTGACAGCTATTTTGCAGTCAGCAAATGCTTCGCCAGTAGGAAACGGCATGTACCAAGATGTACAACTGAGCGTTATCCAGAATGAAGTGTTGCTTGCAAAGTTGGAAGCCAATACACAAAATGCAATCCCGGCAATGGAACACGCTCTTTACGGTGCTTCGACAGTGATTGCGATTCATTGTAAGCAAGAGGAAAACCCGGCCATAGGTATGGCAAACGCTTCTGTAATTGCTGAAAACATGTTGTTGACGGCGACTTCCTTGGGATTGGGAAGCGTATATCTGATGGCAGTGCCCATGACCGCACAGTACAATGCTGAGTTATGCAAAGAGATCAAAGTGCCCGAAGGATTTGTCCCTTGCGCGATGGTTGCTGTCGGAACACCGCTCCATGCTCCAGAAGAGCGAGAACTGACAACAGGACGCATCCATACGGAATACATCCGATAAATACGAATAATGCCTTTGAAACAGGGAGATGCACCGCAAAGTGTTTCGCCCTGTTCTATGTTTCGGATATCTGGCGGTAGTTATAAAAATTTGAGCATTCTCTTATATCTGAATTTGCCGAGTGGGGATGAGCTTTTTGGTTCAATCATGCGGGTTTGCAGCAGACGGCATTTGAGTGGGAATAGCACCAAATTTCAAGAAGTAGGTGGTAATTATGACCACCTATTTGGGGAGGTTATTCCCGATGGAAAAACAGACGAGAGAACCACGGGTGGCAAGAAGGGAAAAAGTTATCGGATTATAAGGGGTTCATCAGGCATATGTTCAAGCCCCCATCGGCAAATGGATTGCAATACAGGCATAAGCGAGTGCCCTGTTTCAGAAAGGCAGTATTCAACCTTTGGCGGAACACCCGGATATTCGTGACGGATGATGAGATGATCCGCTTCTAATTCTTTTAGCTTGTTGGATAACATTTTGTGCGTTATGCCACCAAGGGCTTTTTTGATTTCCCCATAGCGCATGACCTCCTGTTTCCATAACCAAAATAAAATTTGCATTTTCCACTTGCCACTGATAAGGGACATCGCATAGTTAAACGGTTTGGCGTTGACTTTATCATAAGGTGCTTTCATTGTACTCTCCTTTTAGATAGTATCTATCAAAATAGTGCGTTCTTTCTTTTTCACAATAAATTTATTAAAATATAAAACACCAGAAGTCAACAACAAAGGAGAGTCGAGTAGATGAAAGTATTGATTGTAAATGGAAGCAGCCATCTTCATGGAACAACAATGGCGGCCGTGGAGGAAATGGTGAAAGTATTTGATGCCGAGAAGATTGAAACGGAAGTGATTCAACTTGGAGCGAAGCCAATCGCAGACTGTACGCAATGCAATGTCTGTCGTGAAACGGGAAAGTGCGTTTTCAAAGACGATAGGGTAAATACGTTTGTTGAAAAGGCGGAAAGTGCAGATGGTTTTGTGTTTGCAACGCCGGTGTATTTTGCACATCCCAGCGGGAGAATTTTTGACTTTTTAGACCGTGCCTTCTATAGCTCAGGGAACAATGAGATCTACCCTGCGTTTCAATTCAAGCCCGGTGCGGCAATCGCAGTTGCAAGGAGAGGTGGCACTACGGCCGCGCTGGATGCGTTGAACAAATATTTCGGCATAGCGCAGATGCCCATAGCGGGTTCAACATATTGGAATAATGTTCATGGATTCGTTGCAGAGGAAGCGTCTCAGGACGAAGAGGGAATGCAGACCATGAGAAATCTTGCACGCAATATGGTGTGGATGATGCGGTGCTTTGAAAACGGAAAGAAAAATGGAATTCCATATCCGGCGACGGAGCATACAAAACGCACGAACTTTATCAGAAGAAATGACAATCGCTGATCATTGATTCCCGTTTATCAGGGAATGGAGATGGCGGCAAAGCGAAATCTAAAAAATTTAAGGAGGCAACCAAAATGAAAATTGTAGTGATAACCGGAAGCGCACATAAGCACGGTACGACGGCTGCGCTTGCGGATCAATTCCAGCGGGGCGCGGCGGAGGCAGGGCATGAGGTTTTCCGTTTCGACACGGCATTTCAGACGGTACATCCGTGCATTGGCTGCGATCAATGCCGCAGCACCGGATGCTGCGTATTCCATGAAGACGATATGAAAATCCTGAATCCGCATCTGCTGGAAGCCGATGCGGTCGTGTTTGTATCGCCAATTTATTATTATACAATCAATGCACAAATCAAGGCGGTCATTGATCGTTTTTATGCAAATGACGCCGCCCTGCACGGCGGGAAAAAGGCTATTTTGATTACCGCGATGGCGGATACTGAAACAGATGCGGCATCAGGAGCAAACGCGGCTTTTCGGGAAATGACAAAATATTTGGAATGGGACAATGCCGGCGTGTTAAACGCGAAAGGTGCGTATACCCCTGGGGATTTAAGCAAGGAAGATTTGGACTACGCATATGAACTTGGAAAGAATCTGAAATAAGCACAAATTTACATTGATCGGGAATCTGCACAGGCTGGCCGAGCAATCAGGCCTTAGGGGAGGTGAGATGGATGATTCTATATTTTTCGGCAACGGGAAATTGCAAGTATGTTGCGTCAAGGCTTGCCGAGGTCCTTGGGGGAGAATCGATTTCTATTGTGGACTGCGTCCGGCAGGAAAGGTATTCTTTTGACGGCGCTTCCATCGGCATCGTCTCTCCGACCTATGATCTGGGCTTGCCAAGTATTGTGAAGGAGTTCCTAGAGCGTGTGTCTCTTGACACAGCGTATTTTTATTTCATTTCCACCTATGGAACGACCACGGGAGCCTCAGGCCGTATGGCGAACAAGGCCCTAAGGGGCAGAAAGATCGATGCCTATTACTCCGTCAGAATGCCAGATACATGGACGCCGATCTTCGACCTTTCGACGCCGGAAAAGGTAGCGGCGTTCACAAAAACGACCGAGGTAGAAATAGCCGAAGTCATAGACAAGGTGCAACGGCGGGAGACAAACGGGCGAATGTCCCCGGCTACTCCGACGTTGATCGCGGAACTGTTTGGACAGCCTCTCTATAACGTCAAAGTAAGAAAGACCTCTCATTTCCGCGTTGAGGACGGCTGTATTGGCTGCGGCCTGTGCGAAAGAAACTGCCCGGTAGATGCGATCCGGATGGAAAACAAAAAGCCCGTTTGGGTAAAAAAGCGGTGCGTGATGTGCCTTGGCTGTCTGCATCGCTGCCCAAAGTTTGCAATTCAGTACGGCAAAAACACGAAGAAGCACGGCCAGTACACCAACCCCAATGTAAAGCTGTAACTTCCCATTTATTCGCCTGCCCCCAGAATATGTTAGACAAGAAAGCGTTGCAATTTCTCGTTTCCTGTGAAATCACCTCAAATACACCCCCATATACTTGAATTTGTCGAGTTTGAATAGAATCTGAAAAGGACGTAAAACCGTCCTGCTGGACGCCGAATTCAGCGGGGCGGTTTTTGCTTGTCTCTATTCTGTTCTCCATTTTTTTCTTCTTCATCCCGTATATACTTCATGTCATCATTTTTGCAAAATCCGTATTAACATTTCGGCCATTTCGTGAGAAGTCATTCCTTTGGAATCTTTGATCCATTCTAACAGTACCAACAGCAGACCGCCTTCCATGAATTTTTGAACGAAATGAGTATTGTCCATAAACCCATCGGAATATTGAAGCATCTGGCTTAAGCAACTTTCAAATGGCTGATAGATGAGATTTACAATTCCGTGCTTCTCTAGCAAAAGAATATATTGTCTGTTTTCCTGCCAATAATCAAAACATCGGCCCAGAGTTTCTGTGAACGAATAGGAACTGTTAAGAACACATTCCTGAAAGAAGATTTGAAAGATTTTATAAAAATAATCCTGAAGTACATCTTCTTTACTTTCAAAATGGCGGTAAAAAGTTAATCTTGTAACGCCGGCTTTTTTACATAACTCTGTAATTGTAATTTTATTAAACTCCTGTTTTTCCATAAGGGCAAGTAAGGCGTTCAAAAGACATTCTCTGCTGAATTCCCGCTGTTCATTCTGAAATTCTCTCATAATGATTCCTCCGCATGATGTAACATTCCAAATGGTTTTGTATCTTGTTCTTGGGCTTCTTTCATTATACAATATTGATGTAACAAATGATACATTAATTTTAAGGAGGAATTTATATGGTTACTTTTTTGACAGCATTAAGCGGAATTTCCTGGTCTATTGTTTATATAGAACTGATACGCAAAGGTTTCAAGGATAAAGTCTGCGGGATGCCGCTGTTTGCTTTGGGATTAAATATTGCATGGGAGCTCATTTACAGTATTGATACGGGATTGAGCGGTCACTTTAACGTGCAGGAGATTGCAAATATCTCATGGTTTATACTGGACGCTGTAATCCTGTTTATCTATTTTAAGTTTGAAAAAAAGAATTTTCCGGCTAAAGCGCAAAAGTATTTTATGCCATTCACCATATTAGCGGTGGTATCCTGTTTTGTAATGCAGTTTGCATTCTATTTCCATTTTAGAGGTATTCCGGCAGCTCAATATTCTGCCTTTGCCCAGAATGCAGCCATGTCCATTCTGTTCCTGACTGCGTTGTATACCAGAAATACAACAAAAGGTCAGTCCATGCTGATGGCAGTGGCAAAATGGATCGGTACGCTGGCTCCAGCTATTCAAATGGGTATTATCGAGGATTTCAATATTTATATTGTCCTTATGGGCGTAATCTGCTCCGTCTTTGATATTATTTACATTATCCAGTTAAGAAAATTCAAACTGGAAAAATAACTATACAGAAAAAATAAGGAACATAAGTAAATATGGGATAACACCGTCGATGTTATTCCGCAGTTTGTAGAGCTGTTTTAGTACGCATTATTGGCATAATGCGTACTTGCCAATTTCAATTAGTTGGAGAAGTAGCAAATCCAACTGGGGCGTTTTTTTGCTTATCCCCGTTCTGTTCTCTAACAGAGCAACAAATTGCAATTTTGCGGAGGAGGCCACATTATGATAGAAATGAAACGGCTTATATTAAGACCCTTTGACTGTAAGGCGCTAAAGTGTCTGCCTGCCGTGTACGATTTCAAAACGCGTCTGAAATCGAAAAGGCATCGGTGCTAAAAAAATTAATATAAAACCTGCAAGGGAAAATTTCTCCTGCAGGTTTTTTGCTGGGTCATGTGATTTAAAGAAAGCTATTTTGCAAGGTTTACACCTGCTTGGTAAGCCTGTTCCAAAAGTTCAGCAGGAATTTGAGAAGCTTTTTCAAAGCCGCAGCCCGAAATACTTTCCACTAATTCGAAGCCTTCATCAAGGAAATTTTGATTGGTGGCTGCCCGCAGGCTCTCATAATACGATTCTTCAAGTACGCAGATTTTCCGTATATAGTACGGTAAGCAATACCAGGGGGAAATGAAATGTCAAAGATGACTTTTGAAGAATATCAGCAAATGGTCGTGTCAGAAAATTTTTGTACCGAAGATTGTCCGGTGCAGATGCTGTTCGATGTGTTTTCAAACAAGTGGGTTCTGCGCGTCCTCTTTGAACTGACCCAGGCTGACAGCCTGCGCTTTGGCCAGCTGAAAAGTATGATAGGCGGAATCACAAACACCATGCTGTCCCAAACCTTAAAGACATTGGAGGCGGCGCGTTTTGTTGACAGGTCGCAGTTCAATGAAATATCGCCCCATGTCGAGTATTCTCTTTCAGAGAAGGGAAAAGCCTTATACCCGATATTTCTTGAAATCATTCATTGGGCGGAGGAATATGGTGTTTAAGAGAACGTTGCTGTGTTAGACAGTCTTTGCGAAATTCGTCAGTGTGCATTGAAAAAGGGTGTGACAACTTGCGGGGACTGTCCTAACATGGATGAATGTCAGACTGCCAGCGCGATTATCGCAAATAATCCTGATGCGCTGGAAAATTTGAAAGGGTAAATAATCGTATAAGAGATAGAAAGTTGAAATCATTTTAGATGGCAGGTAATCTATGAGATTACCTGCTATCTTTACCTTGTCTAATATTCAACAGAAGCATTACTTTATTCGCTCCATTAAAAATAAGAGTAAGAAGTAATGTTGACAAACCTTCTCTTTCTACGTATAATGATATTACATTAGTTTATCCGCTGTTTGATATATTAGAGGAAAGAATGATGTAGGTGTTTAGAAATGAAAGATACTACCGAATACAAAAAAATATTTGATCAATACGGCGGCATGATGCGGACGAAAGAGCTTCAGGCAGAGAATATCCTGTACCGGCCACTGCAAAAACTGATTGAACAAGGCCATGTAGAAAAAATCCGCTATGGCTATTATCGGTGGGCTGATCAGGATGACTTTAGTGAAGTTGACATTGTGATCCGCCTATTTCCAGACGTGATTCTTTGTATGGAGACTGCCCTGCGGTATTACGGATATAGCGACCGTACTCCCGCTGATTGGCATTTGGCTGTCAGCAAGGATTCTGGTAAGTCGCGGTTCAAAATCGACTACCCATTTGTAAAGCCGTATTATGTGGAGCCTGCGCTTCTGGAGCTTGGACTGACTACAGGCGAGATTGACGGACATGAAGTTCGTATCTATGATAAAGACCGTCTGATCTGCGATTGTCTGCGATATCGCAACAAGATGGACAAAGAAATTTTCAATAAAGCGATTCAGAACTACATTGCAGATCCAAGTAAGCGTATTCCGAAACTATTGGAGTATGCTGAGGTACTGCGGGTCAAAAAGACCGCAAAAGATTTGATAGGAGTGTGGCTATGATGGCAGATCTTGCAGCTTCTGTACTTGCAAAACTAAGAAATAAAGCAAGGGCTTGCGGCATCAGCTATCAGCAATGTCTGCAGCTGTTTTTTCAAGAAGAATTCCTGCGTAAACTGGCGGGTTCCAAATACGCAGAAAACTTTATCCTCAAGGGCGGTCTGTTTATCTATACGCTGACCAACTTTGAGAGCCGTGCCACCGTGGATGTGGATTTTCTCATGCGGGGCTTGAACAATGATCTGAGCCGAATGGATGAAATCATTGCTGACATTCTTTCAGTGGATACTGGCAATGACTTCGTGACCTTCAAGGCATCCCAGGCGAAGCCCATTGCGTTGAAACAGAAGTATCATGGAGTCAGCACTCAGATTACAGGCTATATCAAGAATGTACGTGTACCTTTCAATGTAGATATCGGCGTGGGCGATGTCATTATCCCTAAAGCAGAATGGCGCAATATCCAGACGCAGCTTAATGGTTATGAGAAATCGGAGATCCTTACCTATTCGCTGGAAAGCACCATAGCGGAGAAGCTCGACGCCATTTTGAAGCGCTTTGAGCTGACGGGCCGTATGAAGGATTTTTACGATATTTACTATCTGTCCAAGACTTTCAATTTTGATGGCCTGAAACTGGAGACGGCGATTCAGGAGACCCTGCAGAACCGAGGTACAGCCTATGAGAAAGACAGTTTTGACCGTGTGCTGGCTCTGGCTGATGATGCTGATATGCAGACTAAATGGAGGTATTTCCTCAAGACTTTGCGCGATGCACCTGTGCCCTTTTCGGAAGTCATAGAGGGAATAGATGTATACTTGGGACCAGTGTGGGAAGCGATCGTTGCTGAAAACGAGTTTACAAAGAAGTGGAAGGCGTCGGAAGCGCAGTGGCAGAGCAATCTGGACAAAGTATGAGCATCTGTGTTATACTTTTCCTAGCAATTTATACAGGAGAAGAATCATGCTGTTTAACGTTTTGCCAGGGAACTTTTTTCTGTTTTGTCAAGTAAGAACAAGACGCTCTATTAGGAGTGTATCTTTAAGCTGTTTACGATTACAAGTAAACGGCTTTCTTTGGTTTGAACAGAACCGGTAATCATTCTCATAAGGCTTTTCGCGCACACATCAACTGATTTTGGAGGTGTAAACTTTATGGACTATACATATCATTACAAATCACCGCTAGGCGGTATCACCCTTTCAAGTAATGGGACAGAGCTTACCGGGCTTTGGTTTGACGGACAGAAATATTTTGGAGCTACACTCCCAGGGGAATATGAGGAAAAATCTTTACCGATATTTGAAGAGGCTGCCTGCTGGCTTGACATTTATTTCAGCGGCAAAGCGCCCGACTTCACACCACAGATGTTGATAAAGACAACGCCGTTTCGCCAAGCAGTGTGGGAAGTACTGCTGACGATTCCCTATGGCAGGACCATGACTTATGGCGAGATTGCCGATAGAATTGCGAAACAAGAGGGACTGTCTAAAATGTCTGCACAGGCTGTAGGCGGTGCAGTAGGGCACAATCCGATTTCGCTGATCATCCCTTGCCACCGCGTTGTCGGCACAAAGGGCAGTCTGACAGGTTATGCGGGCGGTATTGACAAAAAGGTACAGCTCCTCACGTTGGAAAAAGCAGATATGTCCTCTTTTTTTGTGCCGAAGAAAGGAACTGCCCTATGATTTCAACAAATGCGAAAGCCATACAAGCATCTTTTACCCGGCAGGCAGAGAATTTTGAAACCAAAGCAATGAGCTTTTCAAAACAGGAATATCTGGAGCATACTGTTTCTTGTGCCAATCCGAAAAAGACGGACACCGTGCTGGAAGTAGCGGCAGGCACCTGCGTTTGTGGACGCAGCCTTGCTCCATTTGTCCAGACTGTGACCTGCCTCGATATGACGGCGGCTATGCTGGCAGTTGGAAAAGATATGGCGGAGAAAGAGGGATTCTGCAATATGAACTTTGTCCAGGGTGACGCCGAGAGGCTGCCCTTTTTAGATGACGGCTTTGACATTGTCATCTCTCGTCTTGCATTCCATCATTTTGCTAACCCAAAGCGCTGTTTTTCAGAAATGGCAAGGGTTTTGAAGCCAGGCGGCAAGCTCGTCGTGATCGACATGGAGGCGGCAGAAGAAGCCCTGCGTGCTACGGAAGACGAAATTGAAACCATGCGCGATCCATCCCATATGCGCAATCTCAGCAGAAATGATTTTGCAGGACTATTTGAGAATTATCATCTGACCATCACGGCTGCAGACTGCACTGAAATTCCGGTATCCTTAACCGCCTGGCTGGCCCTTACACAAACGTGTGAGGGGGTGGCTGCAAAAATAACACAGCGCCTTCGAGACGAGATGGCAGGGGGATCTTTGACCGGGCTTCAGCCCTATGAGAAAGACGGAAAAATCTATTTTAATCAGCGCTGGCTGATGATGATTGGAGAAAAAAGCAGCCTCCCGAGACGCCTGAAAGACGGGATTGCAAAATATGCAGAGGATTTCGACAGCTTTTATCTCTATGACGAGAGCGGTATCCATGCACACATGGAGAGCCTGAAATCAAATTTCCCCAATGTCGATTTTCTCTACTCCATCAAGTGCAATTCCAATCCCCATGTTTTGCGCAGCATCTTTGCCGCAGGCTTTGGGGCTGACGCGGCGAGCATGGGCGAAGTGCTGCTGGCAGAGAAAGCAGGCTTGACGAAGGAGGATATCTTTTATTCTGCCCCCGGAAAGAGCAGGGAGGATATCGAGGCGGCAGTTTCCAGAGCCGTTTTGATTGCCGACAGCATCGACGAAATAAAGCGGATAGAGGCGGCAGCGGAGCGGCTTGGAGAGAATGTGGAAATCGGAATACGCTTGAATCCTGATTTTTCTTTTGACGGCAACGCGGGCCGGCCGTCAAAATTCGGGATCGACGAAGAGCAGGCGATTGCGTTTCTAAAGAGCAGTGACTTGTGCCGCATCAAAATCACGGGCATCCATGTCCATCTCAAAAGCCAGGAGCTGGAGGCGGATGTGCTCGCCTCTTATTACAGTAAAGTGCTCCGCCTGGCGGAGAAGTTTGAGAACCTGTGCGGCGGGTTGAAATACGTGAATATGGGATCGGGAATGGGCATTTCTTATTCCCCGCAAGATACGCCGCTGGACGTGATGAGGCTTGCCGCGGCTGTCGAAAGCCGGCTGAACACCTTCCGCACCCGCTACCCGGATACGAAGATCATCATTGAGACTGGCCGATATGTAGTAGGCAAGAGCGGTTTTTATGTGACAAAAGTGACAGATCGAAAGACTTCTTACGGAAGAACTTATCTTATTTTGAAAAACACTTTGAATGGGTTTCTACGGCCATCGCTTGCAAAACTAGTAGCACATTATTCTGGCGAAGCGTCTCCGGATGGATCAGAGCCACTGTTTACATCGACAGATGCATTTGAATTTCTGACATTGAAGGAGGACGCTCGGTTAGAAACTGTCACTTTGACCGGCAATCTCTGTACTGCTTCTGACGTTGTAGCAGAAGATCTCCAGATGCCGCACCTTGTATGCGGAGATTCCGTGATCATCACCAACGCCGGAAGCTATGGAGCAGTTTTGTCACCAATGCAGTTTTCTTCCCAGGAAAAGCCAATCGAACTCTTCCTGAACAAAAACGGATAAATAGAAAAATAAAGCGCCGTTAGAGGCAGCCTTTATGTAAATCTCACTTTTGAGAAACTGTTAATTTATTATGGAACGAAAGGTTTGAGGTTGAACCTGGAACCCTTTAGAAAAAAATTATCCGTGTATACTTAGGGCATCCATCTTTAGGCTGTCGCATTAACGAGAAATGACTGTTAATGCGACAGCCTCTTTTAATGTGCTCATAGACTGAAGTAAAAATTTAGGATAAAGAGGTAAAGATGGAACAATTTTAAGACAATGCATCATGTTAGAATACATATAAAGCACTAGTGTAAATGAAATTTAAGCAATATTATACGAGGAGGCGTTTTATGGACAACAACAAAAACCCTGTCATGACGAATGAGAAAATTGAAAGATCGAAATATGTCAAATTTCTTCTGTTCTCTGCAATCGGCATTGCAATGTTTCTGATTCCGGTTTCTAAAGATGGAAACATTACAGTGTTATCAGCGTTTATTTCAGACAGTATTATCTCATTTGCAGGCGACTACCTGATGTGGTTTGCTGTTTGGATTACAGCCCTATGCGGAGTGATGTCGCTGTGGACAAGCATATTTAAGCCGAAATGCATCATGAAGCATGAATTGCTGAAAAGCTGGTTTTACACATCGCCTTTGTACTACATCAGCAGGGCGGCAGGCGGTGTCTTTGCCGTCATGTGCGCATACAATGCAGGGCCGGAATTCATCATCGGAGAGGCGACCGGGCAGACCATTTTAGGAATTGCAAAGCCTTTGGTTGCGGTTTTGCTTTCAATTATATTTTTTGTGCCGTTCCTTACAGATTATGGACTGATGGAGTATATCGGGGTGTTTTTAAGAAAAATCATCAGACCGCTGTTCACACTGCCGGGCAGATCGGCAATTAACCTGATCACTTCATGGTTTGGGGCGTCAAATGCCGCTGTGATTATCACAAACCTGCAATATGAAAAAGGTTATTACACCAAAAGAGAGACTGCGGTGATTATTACCGCATTCTCTGCAGTCAATATACCGTTTTGTCTTGTCATTTTCGAAACAGTAGATGCAGCATCCTATTTCGTGCAAGGATATGCAACCATCTGCATTGCCGGCATTATCTTGGCAATGATTACGCCGCGCATCTGGCCTCTCAGAACGATGCCGAATGTGTATGCAGAGGGAAAAGAAAAGGCGAAGGTAAACGAGGAAATTGTCCCAGAGGGGATGAAACCTCACCGCTATGCGCTGAAGCTGGCAACGGATAAGACAGAAGATTTTTCTATTAAAAAAATCATTGTAGATGGAACAAAGCTGCTGATCGGTATCTATCTTGCGACATTCCCGATTGTCTTCGCATGGGGAATTCTGGCATGCAGTTTGGTGGAGTATACACTAATTTTCGAATGGGTTTCCTATCCATTTGGCTTCTTTATGGACGTTCTTGGTGTCGAAAACGCTTTTGAAGCGGCTCCGGCTGCCATCGTTGGGTTCATCGACATGTTTATTCCGGCGTTGCTTGCAATCAATATCCCATCGATAGCTACAAGATGGATGATTGCGGTATTGTCTTTGGTACAGATCATATTTATGACAGAAGTAGGCGTGCTGGCAATGCAGACAGATGCGGGACTAAATGTAAAAAATTTATTGATCATTTTCCTGGAAAGGACGATCATTGCGATTCCAATTATCGTGTTGGCAGCGCATTTTGTATTTGCATAGCGATATTGAGAAGAGGGCTCGGGAATTAACCAATGAGTTGGAATATGATAGAAAGAGAGAATTTTGATATGAAATATGATTTATTATTGAAAGGTGGGCAGGTCTTTACAGAAGGCAGATTGCAGGAGGCAGACATTTATGTAAAAGATGGAGTGATTGCACAGATTGGAAAGGATCTTGAAGAGGCGGATGCGGAAAAGGTTTTAACAGTTGACGGAGATTATGTGCTGCCCGGATTCATCGATCCCCATGTGCATCTGAACGATCCGGGATTGACCAACAGCGAGGATTTTTACACGGGGACATGTGCAGCCGCTGCAGGAGGCGTCACGACTGTTTTGGAGCATCCGCTCACATCACCTCTTCCTGCAACAGAAGATGCCTTTGTCAGCAAAAGAAAAATTGGTGAGAGCAAGGTTGTTGTAGATTTTGCGTTGTTTGGGGCATGTGCACCTGACAATGAAAGGTCGATGAAAAAAATTATAGATAGCGGCGCCGCTGCATTTAAGACATTTCTGCCGTATTCCTCAGAAATACCGATGCTCAGTGATAATCAGGTATTGGATAAGATGCGCTTTCTCAGTGATAAAGATATCGTGTTGGCGATTCATTGCGAGAATAACGATATCGTTGAGAAGTCTACTGCAAGGATGCAGGAACTGGGGAAAACAAAATTTAGCGATTATCCTGATGGAAGACCGGCGATAGCGGAGATTGAGGCGGTTTCAAGGATGTGTCTCTTTGCAAAAGTTACGGGATGCAAAATCAATATTGCCCATTGTTCTCTGGCTGAGGCAGTCGATGTCGTGGAACAAAACAAACGAGAGGGAGTAAACGTCTCTGTAGAAACTTGTCCGCAATATCTGTTGTTCGATCGCAGTACTTTGGACAGTTGGCGGGAGTTTTCCATCTGCAATCCGCCGGTTCGAGAAGCGGAAGATGTGGAAAACCTCTGGAACCGTTTATTCGATGGGAAGATAGACTGGGTATGCAGCGATCATTCCACCTATACTATTGAAGAAAAGATGGCAGGTGGAGGAAATCCTTTTGGCACGCCGGCTGGCATAGCGGGAATTCAGCATACTTACCAGCTTCTTTTCTCTGAAGGGGTAGTCAAAAGAGGCCTGCCTTTAGAGAAATTTGTAGAACTGTCCAGCAGTAATGCGGCGAAGAGGTACAGGCTTTATCCGCAAAAAGGCTTGATTGCTGTTGGAGCAGATGCGGACTTCGCGATTTTGAATCCGGATAAGGAGTGGATCATTCGAAAAGAAGATTTAAAGCAGATGATAAAGTGGACGCCGTATGACGGCATGACGCTGAGAGGAAAGGTGGAAAAGACCATAGCAAACGGCAGAGAAGTATATGACGGAGAGGACGTCCTTGCCAGACCTGGAAGCGGCAGATACCTCACGCCGCTTCCAGAATGAGAGGAGATGAATAGAAGATGGATATAGAAAAAGAACTCACCTGGATAGAGAATGCGATTGAGGAACTTTCGAAGACCGCAGAGAAGGATGGAATCAGTTGGAGGGCGTCATATACGCCCGAAGATCAAAAAGGGACGGAGCTTCTGAAAGCGTGGATGGAAGAGAAAGGGTTTTGTACTTATTTTGATGAAGTGGGGAATCTTTTCGGCAGGATAGCAGGAAAGAAAGAGGAAGTGATTTTGACCGGCTCCCACAGAGATACCGTAAAAAATGGCGGAAAATATGATGGAGCGTTGGGCGTCATTACGGCGATAGAAGGTATCAGTGCGCTGTACCAAAAATATGGACGGCCGGAGAAAACCGTAGAAGTCGCCGCGTTCTGTGAAGAGGAGGCTTCCAGATTTCCTACAGGATTTATCGGAAGCTCAGGGATTACAGGAGAGTTGAGCGAAAAGGATTTGAATGAGAAGGATGATGATGGAATAACTGTGAAGGAGGCAATGGAAGGAGCAGGCTATTATAAAGAAGGGGTTTTGCCCCAAAAAAGAAGCGACATCGTAAGGACGGTAGAATTGCATATTGAACAGGGAAATGTTCTCGAATATCAAAAAAAGGATCTGGGTATCGTAACATCCATTGTCGGAGTACATCAGGGATATCTCTATTTTGAGGGTCATCAGAATCATGCAGGAACGACCCCCATGAGCATTAGGAACGATCCCGTACCGGTTGCGGCAGAGTTGATATCCAAAATGTCAAAGTGGGCAGACGCAAAGGAGGATCGCGTTGTCTGCACCTTTGGCAGCATGAGCTTGGAACCGGGGGAAGCAAATGTAATTCCAGGCGCTATGAAAATCACCTTTGATATCAGGTCTGTTGACCAATCGCTGTTGGAAGAGGCGGAAGCACTGCTCGCTTATCTGAAAGCGGCCAATGGGGAGAAAATTAAAATTGGAATTGAATATTTGGTAAAGGATGATCCGATCAGAATGGACGATGAGGGAATCGCCATCATGCAGAAGATTGCCGATGAAGAAAAGTATGCCTATATGCTGATCGATAGTGGGGCTGGGCATGACTCTCAGTTGTTTGCAAGATATTTTAAATCTAATATGATATTTTTGCCGAGTAAGGATGGGATTAGCCATTCTCCAGAAGAATTTACAGATATCAGGCGGTCTGCGGACGGATATCGGTTGCTGAAGGCATACATGAAAGAGTTGGCATGGTAGAAATTGGTGCAGACGAAGGCCAGTTGATTGTATTTGAATTTCTATCGTAGTATGCTAAAATAGAATCGTTCTATTTGATGATAGATGTATACTTGAAGGAGCAAGAAGATGGTGAAAGAGTATTACGACATATGTAAGTTTGGCTGTTTAAGCATAAAAAGTACCCCTTTTCATGTTCTGCAAGGGTTGGCAATTATCATGATCATCGAGGGCGAGCTGAAATTTACTACAGTAGGAAACACGACAATGCTGACAGAAGGACAGATTGAGATCATAAATGTAAAGGAGCCTGTGAAGTTAGAGGCTGTGGCAGACGAATGCAGATTATGGTTTCTCTATTTTGAAAGAATCTTTGTGGATTCCATTCGAGATGACTTTGAATACGTCCTTTATAACTGCAATGAAGGGAACTTTTTTGGAGTAAAAGCAAGTAAAGAGCAGATCGATTTGCTGAAACGCAAATTTCTTGCGATGCTGACAGCAGGGGAAGAAGGAGAAAACTCGATTACGATTGAAAAAATGGCAAGAGATATCTTAGAGTTTATCTGGCCTAATTTCAACGTAGTGGAATATATGTTTGCGGATAAAACCGAGAGCGGAGAACGATTCAAAGATATCAGTATCTATATGTTTAAAAATATAGAGAAAAAGTTTTCTTTAGGAAATATTGCTCAAAATGTATACCTCAGTGCGCCTTACCTTTCCAGGGAGTTTTCTCTTAACTTGAAGAAAACCTGCAGCGAAATCATCAATTACTATCGGACGATCAATGTAGTCATTCAACTGATCGATACAGATAAGACACTATCATATATTGCGGAAACCAGTGGGTTTTCATCGACGACCTATTATAATAAGGTGTTCTTAAAATTCCTGGGTTGTTCACCATCTAAATTTCGCGCCGCAAACAAGAATCAGCGATTTCATTATGTGGTTGAACCGCTGAAACTGCAAGAATTAGAGAATGTGCTCAGTTATATGAGACAAAAGGAAATAGCTGGAAGAAATGTAACGATCGCATACTCTGCAGACAGAGAAACCTTTGAGGAACAACTTGTAAATGACGGAGAAGAGCAAAGGGAATATACAATTAAAGTGACTTTAAATCCAGGAGAATCTCTGCGTATTGTAAAGAAAATATAGAGAAACTGGCGCTGAGACTGCGTACTGATATGGGAAGGATTCATCAGTACGCAGTCTTTTATATTGATTAATATATAGCTGATCAAAAAAGAACATTTATTATGTAGCAGAACAGAATCAGAAAAAGGTGAGGGAAAGGACTGCGGCGGCTGCTCGCTTTTTTCCCTATCCCTGCGGGGAAAAATGCTGTTGATTTTGCCATAGCAGTGCGGGCAGGCTGTTTTGCAGCAATAGCGGAAGAAGCAATCGTGTATTTAGTGAGCCAGGACAAGGATTTTCAGTCAATTGCAAGTGCGGTGAAGAGAGAAACATATGCAGATTTTCAATTGAGAAAGATCGAGAACGTATTGCAGGGTTACAGCAAATACCCAAGGGATTACGAACCTGCAGGCCATATATCAATTGCTGTCGGAGGAGTTTAGCCGCGAGGCGGGAAAAGCATTTTACCAACGGACAAAAGAACTGTTTTACACGCAGTTCTAGTTCACTGAGAAGTGTAAGATAGAACATAAGCAATATGGTGGAGGATTAGCCACTCTCTGTAGATTGGCAGAAAGATTATGGGGAAACGTGGTTTGATAACTAAACGGTAAAGAAAAACAATTGCACAGCCACTTCTTAATCTGTATAATAGTAAGCAGCTATATATTTTATTTAATTTAAAGCGTACATACTGCCATATTTTCTCTTTGTCATTTTGATCGGTTCCACAGTCTCGGCATTGGAAAATAACCTGTGGCTGATTATTACAGTAGCCGTGACCCTTGCAATCATGGCCTTTGGCGTTGCAGGCGGTATCGAAAAGGTGAACAAAGTGATGATGGCTGCATTATTTGGACTGTTTATTTTGCTGGGAACTATATCTTCATCCTGCCGGGCGCAGGAGACGGCTACAAATACATATTTACACTGAACCCAAAGGGTCTGCTGAAACCGGAGTTTTGAATCTTCGCCTTTGGACAGGCGTTCTGCCACTTTCTATCGCAGGCAACGGAACAGTGATTTATGGTTACTATCTGGGCAAAAACGAAAACGTGGTGAAATCAGCGAAGAACATCGCTGTATTCGATACTATTGCTTCTATGTTGGCGGCTTTGGCCAACATCCCATCAATGTCAGTAGGCAGAGCGACGCTGGATACCGCAGGACCGTGGCTGATGTTCATCTACCTGGTAAATGTATTTAACGGTATGTTGGCGGGCATCATGTTCTTCTACGTGGCAGGAAAAGAGTATTCCGAAAAAGCGGTCAATGAAGGTGCAGGCAAACCCATTGGACCGTTGCTTGTAATCATGGGAAAATTTATATTTGTTCCGCTGGCCCTCATCGCTCTGATTGCAGGGGCAATTTTTGGCGGAATCGGCTAATCAATCTGAAAGGGGAAGATAATGAGTACGTGGAAAAAAATAGATGTGGAGAACTGGACTCGCCGAGAGCATTTTGCGTATTACACAAAAATACTCAAAGTTCAATATAATATGACTGCCAACATCAAGGTGGAAAAACTGCTGGACTACTGTCATCAAAATGGGAAAAAGTTCTATGCGTCGCTGATTTATCTGGTGTCAAAGACCGTAAACAGCATTGACAATTTTAAGATGTTTCAGGATAAAGAGGGCAATTTGTGCATCTGGGATCATGTAGTGCCCAACTATACCATTTTTCACGACGACGATAAGACCTTCTCCGACTGCTGGACGGACTATGACGAAGATTTTGAAACATTCTATCAAAACATCACTTCTGACATGGAAAAATATAAGGATATAAAAGGCATTAAAGCGCGGAAGGATCAGCCTGAAAATTTCTACTGCGTTTCCGCTGCGCCGTGGACAACCTTTACAAGCTTCAACAGCAGGATCGTCGGTGGAGGTCTGCAGTTTTTCCCGGTCATAACTATGGGAAAATATGAGAGAGCGGGAGAGCATGTCCTGCTGCCGGTAAACCTCAACGTCATCCACGCTGTTTGCGACGGCTACCATGCGGGGCTATTCTTTGAAACCCTGCAGCAGGAGATAGATGCGCTGGGATGAATGATAATAGATTGCCAACTGTATGATAAAGGAGAATTTACCAGTGAGTTTGTAATAAGAAACGTAAGGAGGTTTTTCATGGAGATAGAACAGTTTGTAATGGCATACAGAGCAGATCACGAAAAGATCAAAGCATTACTGGGTCAGGGTTATTCGTCCCTTCGTCCTGTTCTGCGAATCAACATAGAAATCATACACGACGAAAGCAAAGGAACTTATGTGAGGATCGAACACAACACGCCGGCAGCATCTCAAGGTAAAAGGGGCTGGCTCAATCTGAACGTATGGGAAAGCCCATGCACAGAGATCGACTATGCCGACGAAGACAAGCACTTTGGTGAACCGACGCCAGGAGCCGAAGGGAAGACCAAAGGTTTGACAAGGATATTTCGAACTGATTTTCTGAACATAGAATTTACCGGCGTGGGTATCGAAGGCGGCTGTCCGGCCGAAGGCGACAATGACGGTTGTTTCTATATTGAAGAGGAGAAGACGACTTTCGTCCCATCTGAAAAAATCACTTCACGTAAAGAATACTGTGACTGTGCATTTTCGTGGACAAAGCCAGTCACTGAAGCCATGGGGATTCCGCCAGAAGAGTTGCTGGGTGCCTACAAGGTGACTTTTGAGCGGTAATGCATGACGAGAAAGGAGCAGAAGTATGAGATTTCTTACATATAAATATGGAGAAAAGACGTTCCTTGGCGTATTGACAGAGGATGGGGCGAAGGTGTTGGAACTGTCAAAGATTCTGCTGGGGACAAGCAGCAAAACCATGATAGAGTTTATCGACGGTGTTTCTAATGCGGACCTCGATGCGGTCAGGGAAGCGCTGGACGGCGATGCTGACCATAAGGGCATTCCCCTGGCAGAAGTGAAGCTGCTGGCTCCCATTACCAGGCCGATTCACGATATCCTCTGCGTGGGCGTCAATTACAAAGAACATCTGGAAGAGACGAAACGGTGGCTGGGAGATGAAAATTTTCAAAAACCGCCAAAGTCCATCTATTTCTCAAAGCGGGCAGTGGAGATCATCGGACCGGGGGCAGATATCGTTAGCCGTATGGATTTGGATGAAGAACTGGACTACGAGGTGGAACTTGCCGTGATCATCGGCAAGAAGTGCAAGGATGTAACCCGTGAAGAGGCAGAGGATGTGATCTTCGGTTACTCTGTCTTCAACGATATCTCGGCTCGCACTCTGCAGCGGGAGCATCAGCAGTGGTCGCGGGGCAAAGGGCTTGATACCTTTTCCGCTATGGGTCCGGTCATAGTGACCAAGGATGAAATGCCGTTTCCAATCGAGGTGGATGTCATCAGTTCTGTGAACGGAGAAGAACGGCAGCATTCCAACACGGCGCTGTTTCTCAATGACATTCCGGGTATCATTGCAGACCTTTCTGCTGGCACGACGCTGGAACCGGGAGATATCATTGCCACAGGAACCCCGTCAGGCGTTGCCCTGGGCATGAAGGAACCCAAGTTCATGAAACCGGGCGACTGTGTCACGGTTGAAATTCCTCAAATAGGCAAACTGACCAATTATGTGGTCTGAAAAATAACTGATATTAAGCTGTAAGTCTTGATGATAGAGATTTGCAGTTTTTTTGATGTAGCAATGATATTGTGAATTTTGCCGTTTATCTCAGATAATCTATGGCAAGGAGACAAATAATCTGATAGAATAACTCTAAAGCAAAAAAGAGAAGTGAGAAACGATCAACAAAGAATAAGAATGGGAGAATACTTAATACGGCGAAAACAGCTGGGAACAACAGCAGGCCAGGGAAAAGAAGTTACTGATTTCGCAGTTTGTTAAAAAGTATGAGTGGTTTTGATATAAAGACAGAGAAATGATGATTAGAGAATACCGAGAGACGGATTGTGCAGAGTTGGCAGAGCTGTTCTATCATACAGTTCATACAGTGAATGCAAAAGATTATACAGAAGAACAATTAGCTGCATGGGCAACAGGCAAGGTGGATTTGGAAAAATGGAATCAAACTTTTCAAGAGCATCACACTGTAGTTGCAGTTGAGAATAAAGTGATAGTTGGCTTTGGCGATATAGATAAATGTGGCTATCTCGATCGCTTGTATGTTCATAAGGATCACCAACAAAAAGGCATTGCCACGGCTATTTGTGATGTATTGGAGCAGGCAGTTACTGAAAATATTATTACTCATGCGTCTATTACAGCAAGGCCGTTTTTTGAAAAAAGAGGCTATAGGGTGATCAAAGAACAGCAAGCGGAACGACAGGGGATTATGCTTACAAACTATGTAATGGAAAAAACGATGAACGACTATGACATCATACGCCTTTTGGACAATCCTGAAATAAAAGAGCAGGCAGCACAGTGGTTCCACGAAAAATGGGGAATACCTTTAGAAGCATATGCAGAAAGCATGGAGGAATGTCTGGCTAAAAAGAAAGCAGTTCCTCAGTGGTATGTGGCAATGGATGACAGGCGAATTATCGGCGGGCTGGGGGTCATTGAGAATGATTTTCACGACAGAAAAGACCTTACCCCAAATGTTTGTGCTGTTTATACAGAGAAAGATAAGCGCTGCAGCGGGATTGCCGGTGCTTTGCTAAAATATGTGTGTGCAGATATGAAAGCGTACGGCATTGATACATTATACCTTATAACCGATCACAGTTCTTTTTATGAAAGATATGGATGGAAATTCCTTTGCATGGTACGGGGAGATGGGGAACCTGATATGACAAGAATGTATATTCACAGAGGGTAACATGAATTATATGATACGAGAAATGAAAAAAACAGAATATTCTTTGCTCAGTGATTTCCTGTATGAAGCGATATACATTCCGCAGGGGGTAGAAGCGCCGCCCAGATCCATCATAGAAAGCCCCGAACTGCAGGTCTATGTGGAGCACTTTGGGACAAGACGCGCAGACTACGCCTTAGCAGCAGAGGTGGACGGCAAAGTGATAGGAGCCGTCTGGGTTCGGATCATGAACGACTACGGCCACATTGGTGCGGATACGCCATCCCTTGCGATTGCCCTTTATAAGCCTTATCGGGGACATGGCATAGGAACCGCTTTGATGGAGGCGATGCTTACCCTCTTAAAAGAGAAAGGTGAGAGCGGCGTTTCTCTTTCCGTGCAAAGGACCAATGGTGCCGTCAGAATGTATCAGCGGCTGGGATTTCAGATCATCGACGAAAATAAAGAAGAATATCTTATGATGAACGAGTTAAGCAGGAGGTGTTGATATCCAAAAGTTTAAACCCTTAATGATCCCTGTCCTATGTCTGATGTTGGTGGATCAGATAATTAAAATGGTGATTCATCTAGCATATATGGAGGAACAATTTTATATACTAAAGAATTTAGTGAAGTTTAGCCCGCAGTTAAACACGAAGCTATCCTGGGCTGGAAACTATATCGAGATCTTTGCAAATCCAGTGGTGACCATTTTATTAAATTTGATTCTTCTCTTTGTTTTTTTATCGGGATATTTATTATATAAATCGAAGAGAAAGCAGACGGGGTTTTCGATAAAAGTAATCATGATTTGTGGAATTGCAGGCTGCTTATGCAGTTTGATCGATAAACTGTTTTGGGGAGGCAGCTTAGATTATCTGCAGATAAAAGACCTTTTTGTTTTTGATCTGAAGGATTGTTACCTTACCGTTGCAGAGGGTGTATTTGTTGTAGTTGGATTCGTGCACAGCAAAGAGATATCAGTGAAAGAGTATGTGTCTTTTTGCTTTCATAAGTTAAGAAAGGAGCGTTTATGATGCTTGAGAAAATACCTACCACAGATGAGATGACGACGTTAGTCGGACAAGATTTATATGATGTCTGGCAGAAATTGTGTACTGCCATTGATGAAAAGTACGATATGGAGTGTCTTTGGAACAAAGGCGGCAAGGCGTGGACTTACGAATACAAATACCGCAGGGGCGGCAAGACGTTATGCGGGCTGTATGCAAGAGAACATTGCGTAGGATTTATGATTATCTTTGGAAAAGATGAGAGAGCAAAAGTGGAAGCAGTCAGAGAGAAACTTTCGAAAGAAGTCCAAGTGGTTTATGATGAAGCCAAAACCTACCACGATGGAAAATGGGTCATGTTCGAGCCGGTCGATACCTCTATGTTCGTCGATTTCCTTCAATTGCTGGCAATCAAAAGAAGGCCAAACCGGAAGTAGCGATCAGGCTTGCTACAGCTTTGCCAGTGAAGGCCCACAGCAGGCTTTTGTATTTGACGGAGGTTTTACATTGAAAAAAATAATGAAGTCATTTACCTTCTGGTGTCTGATCCTATCTGTTATATGGCATTGTTTTAGATGGAATAAAAATGCTATTCCGTAAATTTAACCGAAAAAAGCAAGCGGGTTGATGTGATACGCCTTCTCGAAATCGTAAAAGGACAATTAGAAAAAACAGAAAAAAATCCAGACGCTTATTTGTGGCATAGTTTTTGGTTTCTGGTTCGCAAAAGCGATCGAGTTGTCATTGGCTCTGCCGATTTTAAGGATATTCCCAATGAGGCTCAAGAAGTTGAAATCGGCTATGGGCTGGGAAAAGATTTCGAGCACAATGGGTATATGACAGAAGCGGTGCAGGCCATGTGCAAGTGAGCTTTAGAACAAGTAAATGTGTCCCATATCATCGCGGAAACGGACATTGACGGGTTTGCCTCACAACACATCTTGCAGCGCTGCGGTTTTGTAGAAAAAAAGCGGGAAGAAATCATTTGGTGGCGACTATGAATATTTTGCTGAATGGGTCTGTTTGGGAAGCATGCATTTAACGGAGAAAGCGAAGCAGGATAAATTAAAATTGGTTGAGGGAGCAAAGCGAGATAATGAACGATAAATTAAAGCCGAAAAAGGTAACTAAAATTGTATATAATTGTTTGATTTTATTTGCTGCTATACTAGCATTCATCCGTTGGATGAATGCCTTTAATAGTGGTATAGTAGTTATTAATGCTGAAATAAATTCTCATATTTCAAATTTTGCATTAAGTTTGGTGTTCTATTTAGGTGTTGGCTTTCCTTGGATTTTGCAAGAAAAGACATTTAATAAAATAATTTTATTGGGCTTGTTCATTATTATTGCAAATGTTATATGCGAAACAGTAATGGGTTTTATGAACACAACGGATACCCTAGATGCAATATATGGTATAGTTGGAACTTTAATAGGTTTTTGTTACTTCTTAGTGATAAATAAATACGGACTAGAAGTGGTTCATGACGAAAGTTAAACTGGAAAATTAGAATTTATTGGGTTGAGTCAGTAAAACGGATGCCCATTAAATCAGAAAGGATATAAGCGTATGATTACGGATTCATTTGACAACATAACTGAGCCTGTATTTACACTGAAGGATTTTTATGGGGAGAAGAAAAAGATGCTCGATACCTGCATCATCATTTTTTCCATTGAAATCTACGAGACAGTTCTGACTACTTTTTTATGCTCAAAAATCACGGAAATCAATGCACCAAATGGAGCTGTTCCAATTTATAAATTCAGCTACAAAGGAAAGGAAATTGCCTTCTATTTATCTGCAATCGGCTCTACAGGGACATCTGAGTATTGTATTGAGGCAAACTGGCTGACTGGCGCTGAGAAGTTTATCATGTTTGGCTCGGCAGGAAGTCTCAATAAAGAAAAAACTCAAGGGAAATTTGTTGTTCCGACAGAGGCATACAGAGACGAAGGCATGTCCTATCATTATGCGCCGCCAAGTGATTACATTGAGATTCAAAACCACGAAAAGATCGCCGCTATTTTTGAGGAACTGCATTTCCCTTATGTGAAAGGAAGGGTATGGACTACAGATGCATTTTTGCGTGAAACAGCAGGGCAGGTTGCTATGCGACAGAAAGAAGGCTGTATTGCGGTGGAAATGGAACTGGCAGGAGTACAGTCCGTTTGTGATTACTATGGCTTTGCTTTATATGATTTTCTTGTAACCGGGGATGTGTTATCGGAAGAGAAGTACGAGGTGGAAAGTTTCAACGATGCCAATCACAATTTGGATAAATTCTATATCGCTTTGGAGATTGCGAAACGAATTTAATCCGTATATCCATATAGATTCTTTTGGATAGGAAAGATTAATAAATTTTAGGACGACTTCTCATTTATTGAGCTGTTTAAAGTTTAGCTTCTTGGTAAAGGATGCCATAGGAAGAGAATGGGAAATCAACAAACTGGAAATTTTGGAGGAGATTTGAATATGGAAAAATCGATGTACATGATGATGATTGAGAAGAGCAAGACCTACAATAGAATCACAAAAAAAGTGGTTGAAGAACATGTTGCGAACATAAGAAAATTAGATGACGAGGGTAAGCTGGAAATATGCGGAGTGTTTAAAGGATATCCGGGGGTGGCAGGCATGTACATCTTGAAGGTGGAAAGCCGCGAGGAAGCTAAGGAACTTTGCGATGGTGAACCATTGGTTGCTGGAGGATATGCAACATACAAGCTGATAGAGTTTTTTGCTGCAAATCGGGAAAACAATTATTTACTCTAATAGAAAATGATCAAATTAGAATCAGATGAGGTGAGAAGATGATAACGGGATATTATTGTACAAATATTTTTTCTGAACGAGCGAAAGAACTGATAGATTTCTATAGAGAGGTATTAGAAATACCCTTTATTAAGACAGATGTGGATGAATCAAATGGGGTTTATCTTGGCTTTTTAGAAGACGCACCAACTCTTTGTATATGGGATTGTAAAGTATTTGATGTACAGCCGACGGGACATCAATCATTTGTTTTTCAAACAGATAATCTCGATGTAACGATGGAAGGCTTGAAGAAAAAAGGGGTTGCCCTGTCAGAAGCCATAAGGTATGAGTGGGGAACTTATGAAGTTCGCTTAAACGATATTGATGGAAATGAGATAGTAATAACAGAGTTTCATTTATAATTCCAGTTTTCTGAGCAGATTGATAAAAGGAAAGGGATTAGAAAAGCATGAAAGATACTTATGAAAAATTCGCATTCGATTATGATGAATTTGGTTCTATTGAAAGTTATTTAGGAGATGAGAAGAATTTTTTCAGTAGGTTGTTCAATGAACACAATGTCAAGACAGTCTTAGACTGTGCCTGCGGAACAGGGCAGCATGTATATATGTTATCGCAGTTGGGATACCAGGTTTGGGGGTCTGATTACTCTCAATCCATGCTGAAAATGGCAGAAAAGAATTTGTCTGCGCGTGGGTATGAAATACCATTGAAGCAGTGTGACTTTCGTTATTTAGAAAAGGAGTTTGATGACCGCTTTGATGCAATTGTATGCTTAACAACATCGTTACCTCATTTACATACGGATGAAGATCTGCTGTTGGCAATTCGATCGATGAAAAACAGGTTGAAGGAGAACGGCCTGCTGATATTTACATCGGGAACGACGGATTACACCTTGTCATTATCTCCTATTGAAGTAGTCATAAATCGAGAGGATTTCTCGAGGATATTTGTGAAGGCGCACGATGACCGTTTTCAGACTATCCATATCATAGATTTGTATCACAGTTTGCAGCGTATGGAAGAAAATCAATATGATATTGTATATCGTATTTTATTAGACAATGACTATCGAAGGTTGTTATCTCAAGCCGGATTCACAGACATTAAAATATATGGTGATTATGATAGAAACCCTTACGATGCAGGCAGCATGCGACTGATTGTCATAGCCAAGCAGACGAACTAGGAATGGAGTACGGTGGCCTGGCTACATAAAGCAATGCTTGTAAATTTGATAATAAGAGGTGTAATCAATGATGAACTACATAGTAAACGATCAAAGTCTCGATGCGGTGGTGTTTATACCCTTCGCCAACAAAATTTGGCCGGGGGATTACGATCTCGACAAAACACAGACCGCATTATCGAAAACACAGAATATAACGGCATATGATGGCAAGACGTTGGTAGGTGTCTTGCGGATACTGACAGACGGATATTTTTTTGGAACCATTACAGAACTTCTCGTCCACCCGGAGTACCAAAAACAGGGAATCGGCAGCAGACTTCTACAGCTTGCCAAAGATAATACCCCAACTATGCTATATTTTGGCGCACAGCCAGGGCTGGAAACGTTCTATGAGAAAAACGGCTGTCAAAAAAGCCTGCAGTCCTACATGATTGAATAATATAATAAACCCTTTATGGAGGATATCATGAAAAGCAAAACGCAAGAAAAGACATATACAAAATGGAAAACGGAATTCCACTATGAGGACAAAGTCTTCTTTTCCTTGACAAGTAATACCTTTCTTGTTCAAATGACAGGCGGCAGTGTTATCATAAAGGATCTTCGTACCGGAAATGAAATAAAGAGGTTTAAAGGATATAATTACTTATATACTGGTGATGTAAAACCTGATGAATCTGAATTATTTGCGCTAGAGAATGGAAAACATTTTTACATTTTCTCGTTAGAAGATTATTCTGTAAGAAAGCGCGTGACACTTCCAAGGAATTATGAATCGATAGACGTTTGTGGTATGTATTCCGCTGATGGCGCGTATCTATATGTACCAATTCAGAAATATGAAAAAGAAGCGTATGGGTATTGGTTATGCAAATATGAGACGGAGTCATATTCATTGCTTGGGATGGAACGCATTTCGGATATCGAGGAATTTAGTTGGCCTCAGTGGTGGGTTATATAATGGAGGATCATAAGAAATGAACATATTACATCAACTGAACAGTATCCCTATCTATATTATCTGCGGCAGCATCATCGCATTTGTCGCCGCATTATGTATCATTTTCATGGTGCGGGCTTATCGCGCAGGGCTTGCCATAGGAATGGACAAGGCAAAGATGAAGCGGGTCATCACTTCCAGCGCCACCTTCTCTCTGCTGCCCAGTGTAGGGATTTTGCTGGGTGTCATCGCCCTGGCGGGGAGTCTCGGTACGCCGTGGCCGTGGCTTCGGCTGTCGGTCATTGGCGCCCTTCACTACGAAACCCAGGTAGCGCAGGCCGCGGCAGAACAGGTAGGCATGGCGGAGTTGTCGGCGAGCCAGATGACGGCCTCCGGCTTTTCTACCATCGCCTTGCTCATGAGCATCTGCATCATGTGGGGCATGATTCTGTCGGTCCTATTCAACAAAAAATACCTGAAGAAGCTGGGAAGCGGCGCCAAAGACAGCGCCGGCGGCGCAGGCTTTGGTGACAGCGCCATGACTGCCATGTTCATCGGATTGGTTTCCGCTTATATTGGCAGCTACATCGGGGGCTTTGTTTCCGGCAACGGCATGTTTTCTTTCTCTGGAAGTTTCCTGCCGCTGATCGTCGTAGCAGTTTCCGGCTGCGTCATGGCAGGCTTTGTCTATCTGGCGGAGAAAAAGAATATGGCATGGGTCGAAAGCTTTTCTATCGCCTGCAGTATGCTCATCGGCATGGCTGCAGCCGTGGTCGTCAAGCTGTTTATATAGAGAGGAGAAGAACAAAATGGAACGCAATTCTTTTGAACAATATAATTCCCGCACCCACACCATCGGGCGCATCAGTTCAGTTATCGTTCTGGTCATGCTGGTAGGCGCGCCGTTTTTGATGGGGATGGTTCTCGGCGCATCGCCTGACCTGGGCGCAGTGGCAAAAGCATTCCTATCTGTCGGCCTGGTTTGGACGGTGAGCAGCGTGGTAGAGTTTCTGATCTACACGCCCATGCTGGGCGCAGGCGGCGGTTATCTGGCATTCATCACGGGGAACCTGATTAACATGAAAATACCTTGCGCGGTCAACGCGAGAGATATCGTGGGAGCAAAAACGGGAACGCCGGAGAATGAGATTATCTCCACGCTTTCTATTGCGACCTCTTCCCTGGTGACGATTCTCGTACTGGCTCTGGGGGTGCTGCTTCTGGTTCCGCTGCAGCCGATCCTGCAGAGCCCTGCCTTGCAGCCTGCCTTTGAAAACGTGGTGCCGGCCCTTTTCGGCGCTATGGCTTATAAATATTTCCGGGGAAATATGAAAATCGCCGCCGCTCCCCTGGTGGTCATGGGACTGCTCTTTATTCTGGTGCCGTCACTTACAGGTTCCACCAGCTTTATGATTATACCGTCGGGAGCCATTGCCATCGCGGTAGCATACTTCTTCTATAAGAAAGGGGGAAGCAGAGAATGAAATACCTTTTGCTGATACCAGCCGCGATCATCGCGCTTTTGCTGATCGCTTTGGTGCGGACGCTGCTGACGCCGAAGAAAGCGTCTACCTATACTGCGCCTGCTGATGATGACCGATCCATGATGCTGGCCGAAAAGCTGGCGGAGATGGTCAGGTGTGATACCACGTCCTATCAGGACATGACGGAGCGGGCGCCCTTCGAAGCCTTCCACAAAGTGCTGGAAGCGCAGTTTCCACTGGTTCACCAGAAGCTTGAGCGCACCGTGCTCGACGGAAATCTGCTCTATTACTGGAAAGGGCAGAGCAGAGAAAAGCCTATTCTGCTCATGAGTCACCAGGACGTGGTCCCGGCAGAAGGGGAGTGGAGTTATCCGCCATTCTCTGGGCAGATTGCAGAAGGGAAAGTCTGGGGCAGAGGTACGTCGGACACCAAAGCCTCTCTGATGGCATTTTTCCAGGCAGCGGAAGATTTGCTAGCGCAGGATTACATACCGGCGTGTGATGTCTATCTGGCATCCTCCTGCACAGAAGAGTGGAGCGGCGACGGCGCGCCGAAAATCGTAGAGGAGCTGAAACGCCGCGGCGTAGAATTGTTTCTCGTCTGCGACGAAGGCGGCGGCATTATAACAGAGCCGATCGGCGGCATCAAAGGCAATTACGCCATGGTGGGTGTCTTTGAGAAGGGAAAGGCGGATGTTAAGTTGACGGCCAGGAGCAACGGCGGCCATTCGGCAGCACCTACGAAGCACACCCCGGTGGAACGTCTGGCTGCTTTTGTGACAGATATCGAAAAACACAAACCCTTCCGGCGCAAATTCCTGCCGGAGGTTTCAGCCATGTTCAAGAGACTTTCGCCCTATGCGCCTTTTGGCCTGAAGCTGGTTATGGGAAATCTCTGGCTCTTTGGACCTTTGATGAAGCCGGTTCTCGGTTCCATCAGTGCCCAGGCAGGGGCAATGCTGCAGACTACCATCGCTTTTACCATGCAGTCGGGATCGGATGCCTACAACGTGCTGCCACAGGAAGCGACCCTGGGCGTAAACTTACGCTTCATTCCCCATCAAGGCATGGAAGAAAGCCTATCCATCCTGCGCAAACTGGCGGAGAAACACGGTCTTGAGATGGAAGTCATCAGCGCCAACGATTATTCGAAGCCGGTGGACATCAAAGGGGAGGCCTTTACCCAGGTGGAGCGGGTCATTGGCGAGACATTCCCGGGACTTGCTGTAAGTCCTTACGTCATGACCGGCGCGACAGATGCCTACTATTACCAGGAGATTTGTCCGAGCTGTATTCGTTTTGCGCCGGTCATCTACGGGCCGGAGCAGATGAAGGGCATGCACGGGCTGAATGAGAACATCGAGCATAACTGCCTGCCTGGGGCAGTGGATTTCTATAAGAACCTGATTCAGGGACAGGTGCGCCTTCCATAGCTAAGGCGTACCTACCATTCTAAACCTAAGACATAATCTACAAATGCCTGAGCGGCAAGAGATCCGTTTTCATACGATCTGACGCCAAGTGATATGGGCGTATATGAACCGTGATCAATAGGGATTGCTTTAACTGGAAATCTGCAGTTTTCAGCAATCATTCGCGGATAGATGCCAAATCCTAGATTTTGACTGATCATAGAAAGATTTCCATAATCATTATCTACCGTCATCACCTGATTGAATTTAATACCAAGTTCTCGTGCCATTTTATAGACATAAGGAGCCTCTACTTCCGGGTATCCGATAAATGGGTAATTTTCCATTTCTGCCACGGGAAAGACTGCTTTATCCGCCATAGGGTGATTTTCTGCGACGACCGCTACATCTGGCTCCTCCCTCAGTTTAAACAGCTCTATATCATCAGCTGTATCTGTTGCCAAAAATCCGCAGTCAGCGTCATTCTCCTGTATCATACGGATCCCTTTGGCAGGGCCCTCACACGAAGTCAGCTCGATTTTTATTCCCGGATACTTTTCTTTAAATCCCCGCAAAATGGAAGGCAGCCAGCAGACGATCACTGTATTAAAAGAAATCAATCGAATATACCCTGTCGCAAGTCCTTTCATCCTGTCAATCTGCTCATTTACAGTTTGCTCATAATCAAAAAGTTTCTGCATAAACGGCAGTAGAGCTTCTCCTTCTGGCGTCAGTCTTACACCGCCATATTCTCGTATAAACAGACGAAAACCAGCCTGCTCTTCCATATTTCCAACAATGTAACTGATTCCTGCCGTCGTATACCCCAGTTTTTCTGCAGCTTTTCTATAGCTTCCGAGCTTTGATACTGTAACAAAAACCTCAGCGTTGATTCGCTCCATTTGCTTTTCTCCTTTTGCAAGTGTTAAGTTTTCTTTATTTTTATATAAAGTAACACTGAATTTACTTTATGAGATGGCTATATTATAATATAAGTATAGAAAAATGGAAAGATAATTTCTAAGCATGGTGATAGAATGAAAAATGCAAAAAACATAAAAACTAACAATTTACTAATCGGGTGCTTATGTGCTTTAGCCGCAGAAACCCTTTATGGTCTCAGTTATGTCTTCACGAAGGACGCTACAGAAGATGAAAGTACGCTATCCCTTCTCGGCTGGCGATTTTTTATCGCTTTTGTCGTGATGAGCCTTCTTGCAGTTACGGGCATGATTAAGATAAATCTGAAAGGGAAAAGTATTAAGCCCTTATTAGCCGTGGCAATTTTTAATCCTGTCCTATATCTCATCGGAGAAACGATTGGGATTAGTCACACGACGGCATCAGAGAGCGGGGTTTTTCTTGCGTGTATACCAGTAGCCTCTTTGGCGGCATCCACTTTGATCCTTCATAAGGAACCTACAAAACCTCAAGTTCTCGGAATCTTAATAACGTTAGTTGGCGTCCTTATTACGATATTGGCAGTTGGAGCATCATCAAGTCTTTCGATTGCTGGCTATCTGTGCCTTTTCCTGGGAGTGATCTGTTACGCACTGTACAGTGTATACGTTGAGAAAGCGTCAGATTTTGCTGGTACGGAAATCACTTACGTTATGCTTGTATGCGGCGCAGCAGTATTTACGCTATTAGCTTTTATAGAAGGCTGTGTGAAAGGAAACTTGACTGATGTGCTTCTTTTGCCGTTCCACGATTCAGGGTTTTTGACTGCAATTTTATATCAGGGAATCGGATGCTCTGCCATTGCATTTTTCTTATCAAATATAGCCATTACGAAGATTGGAGTTAATCGCACGTCATCTTTTATCGGTATCGCAACGGTTGTTTCAGCCTTTGCAGGAGCCGTTATACTGAAAGAAGCGTTTACAACATATCAGTCCATTGGCGCGGCCGTTATCATCGCTGGTGTTTATACTGCAAATACGCAAAAACAAGTAGGAGGATTAGAAAATGAATCTGTACAAGAAAGTTGAAGAAACCCTCGCGTCTCTTGAAATCCCCTTTGAAATCGTCGAACATGAACCTGCTCTGACGACAGAACAGGCAGACAGCTTTATTGAAGGGATTGAGGGAGTCCGTACCAAAACCATGTTTCTGACAAACAAGAAAAAGACTGCCTATTATCTTTTGATTATGGACGACCATAAGAGACTGGATATGAGCGCGTTTGGTCAAATTGCCGGGAGCAAAGGCATCAAAATGGCTTCCGGAGATAGCCTTTATGAGAAGATGATGCTTCCGCCAGGGGTGGTTTCTCCTTTCGGACTTCTAAATAATGAGGAGAAAGATATTTCTGTCTACATCGACAAAGAAATCATGAACGAAGAAAGAATGAGCTTTCATCCGAACACCAATGAAAAGACAATCTTCATAAAGACGGCCGATTTGCTGCGGTTTGTCGAGGCGATCGGCTATCAGGTCAACGTGATCGCATTATAACTCAGATCGGAAAGGCAAAATCACGGAATCTGCCATAAAATCCGTTTTTTGATTGTTTTTAGGCAGATTTTTCATTTTAAAAAAGAGTTGATTGACATTATTTCCTATAAATGAGAGTGATTTTATATGAGCGTATATTATATGATGTGATACTTATATATAAAATCAGTGCTTTTTTCGTGTAAATTTACGTGTACAGCCTGTCAGAACTTCTAAAATGAGTCTGCTAGAATCAAAAAGTGCCAGAAATGTGCTTAAAACAGCGCATTTCTGGCACTTTTGATGATTTAGAATAGCAAAGCTCTGGAGCAGCTTCAATTATAAGTTGAAATATCTGTCAAATTCACCAGGATGAGGAATGGCTGCCAGCTGCAGGCATTCTTTTCTCTTTAGGGCGATAAAATTTTCTATCAGGTGGAGAGGGAAGACGCCGCCTGCTGTGAGATAATCGTGGTCCGCCTCCAGAGCGTCGAGCGCGTCGTCGAGACGGGTCGGCAGCTGGGTCAGCTTTGCCTTCTCTTTATCGGACAGGGAGTAGAGATTCATATCATATGGTCCCCAGCCGTTTTTCTCCGGGTCGATTTTGTTTTTGATGCCGTCCAGTCCCGCCATCAGGATGGCGGCGTAGCACAGATACGGATTGCAGGTGGCATCCGGGTTACGGATTTCGAAGCGGCGCAGCTCCGGCGTCTTGGCATAAGCCGGAATGCGGATGACGGCGCTGCGATTTGATGTGGCATAACCAACCGTTACGGGAGCCTCAAAGCCTGGAACCAGACGCTTGAAGGAGTTGGTGCTCGGATTGGTCAGGGCGCACAGGGAGGCGATATGCTTTAGAAGTCCACCGATGAAGTAGTGGGCTTCTCTGCTGAGGTGGGAGTAGCCTTCATCATCTGAGAAGACAGGCTTTCCGTCCTTGAGCAGGAGCATATGAACGTGCATGCCGTTGCCAGCTTCGCCGTAAACCGGCTTTGGCATAAAGGTCGCGACTTTGCCGTACTTCAGCGCGGTGTTGTGTATGACGTATTTGATCATCATGGAAGCGTCAGCCATCTTTGACATCTGACCCAGCATCGGTTCAATTTCAAATTGACCGGCAGCGCCGACTTCCGGATGATGGTATTTGATTTCGATGCCCATTTTTTCCAGCTCTAAGCACATTTCGGAGCGGCATTCATAAGTGCCGTCAAAAGGTTTTGCCATGTGATAGTGTTTCTGATGGGCGACTACATTGCCCTGTCCCTGGGAGTCACTGTTCCAATAAGCCTGCTCCGTGTCGAGATTGGCGCTGATCTCATAAGGTTTGACTGACCAGGCAGCGTCATCAAACATATGGAATTCGAATTCAGGCAGAATCAGCATCGTGTCTGCAATACCGCTGTCTTTCATATAGTTTTCCGCAGCCCTTACGATGTTCCTCGGATATTGATCCAATGGCCGGTTCTCAGGATAATCGATGATCATCGCATTGCCAGTAATCGACAAAGTGGAAATCTCGCAGTAAGGATCCATCACAGCGGTGTCTAGGTCCGGAATAAAGACCATGTCACTTTTTTCAACGACGGCATAGCCGTAGTTAGATGCATCAAAACCGATGCCGTCCTTCATGGTGTCTACGGTAAACTGAGATGCAGAAATCGTTACATGACGGAACTGACCGTTTATATCGACGATCTTAAAGTCCACCATCTTAATATCCTCTTCTTTTATGAGCTTCATAATATCTTCAGCGGTTCTTTTCATTTTCTACCTCCCCAAAATTTTGGAATTACGGTGCCGTAATGGCCCATGCTAATAGGATAATTCAAAACCATAGCAATTGCAATGTTATTTTGCAGAATTTTCTATTTTATACTGTGCTGAAACCCTTCTCTGAATAATTCTATAAATCGCTGCACGGGATGGGTCATGATGCCGTCGCCGTTGGTTATGATGGCGACTTCTTGTTGGGGTGTGCCTGACTGCAGGGCGTAGTAATCTAAGTCGCCGTTAAAAGGATTCTTTACCGCCATCAGTTCTGTGATCAAAGCGATACCCAGTCCCTGTTTTGCGAGATGATAAGAGGTCTGCACGTTTGAACATTCGATAGAATAGCGGGGAGAAAAGGCTTCTTTTTCGCAGAGAAGGCGCAGCGTTTCTCCCAGAAAGGTGCTGAGGGGCAGGATGATAAACGGAAGCTCTTTTAACTGATTCATGCGGATTCGAGGATAACCCTTCTGCACCAGAGCCTCTGCCTTACCAGGAAAATCAAAGGCCTTTGGGATGGCAAGGAGCAGAAGTTCATTTGCAATGAACTGGCTTTTGTATTTGACGTTGTTATGAACGGGGCTGCCGATCATGACGTCAATCTCATTATTTTCCAGCATAGCGAAGAGGCCGTGCTCGTCCTTGCCGTCTTCCAGAGAGATGATGCAGTCAGGGAACTCCTCTAGGATAGAATAGATGAGCTCCGGCATGATCAGCGCGCTCTTTGAGGGGGAAATGCCGATGCGAATGCGCATTCGCGGATTGGAAATGGTATTGTTGATCTTGCGGTTGATCTGTGACTCCGAAAATAGAACTTGTTGGGCGAATTCGATGTACATCTTTCCTGCATAGGTGGGCATGATGGGATAACTTTTTCGATCAAAGAGGGGTGTGCCCAGTTGTGTTTCCAAGGTCTGGATGTTTTGGCTCAGAGTTGGCTGCGAGACATAAAGGCTCTTGGCAGCCTTGGTGAAACTGCGCTCTTTCGCGACAGCTACAACATATCTCAAGGTGTTAAAATTCATATCATCTACCTCATTTAGCTTTATTTCTTGCATTGTAGCACACAGCCCTTTCTTTTACAAGGTGATTTCCAATTTAAGGAAATAGACCCTGCTATCAAGAATCTTTTAATGAAATATTATAGTTTTTTCCTATGGGTTATTTTGAAAAATATAAAAAAATAAATCGGAATTATAAATAAATATACGAATAATTTTATGAAAATTAGAAATTACTGCCGAAAATAACGAATTTATTATAAATATTCATAAAAATATAGAGGGATGGAGAAAGATGTCGGAAATAAAAGAATATTGTAAAAACTTATAAAAAGACTTATAATGATGAAAACGAAGTTTAAAGCTTTAAACCGATGAAGGAATTACCGAAAGCAGTAACATGCAAAGCATTTATAGGAGGAAACAATTATGGGAGACGTAGTAATCAATGGTTATGTGGCAAAAGCGGGGGAACACGCCTTTTACCGCATGCCTGTTTCAAAACTGGCAAGCGGATTAGAACTGGAACTGCCTCTGCACATCATAAACGGCAGTGAGGAGGGGCAGACCCTGATGCTGAGTGCCTTATCACACGGCGATGCCACGACGGGATTTGAAGCGATCCGTCAGGTCATCGAGCAAGTGGATATCAAAAAACTGAAAGGTACGATCATCGCAGTACCGATGCAGAATCCACTGGCTTTTGAGTGGGACTGGCGCAATACGCCCCAGGACTGCTACAACATGAACAGGACGTATCCGGGCAATTCCCGCGGGTGGGTGACGGAGCAGATGGCATCGGTGGTTTCGCCCCTCTGCGATTATGCGGATGCATTGATCGACTGGCACGGCGGCGGTTATGGAGATGCGATTCATTATGTCTTGTCCAAACTGGGACCTAGCGAAGACGCTGACGATGAGTTACTGAGCAGAATCAACCATATGGCAAAAACTTTTGGCCTTGTCCACATGTACGGCGGAAAACCTGCCGGCCCTGACGCAGCATATGCCGGTACGCTCAGTGACTATATGATTATCAAAGGCAAACCTTCCATTGTTGCCGAGATCGGCACTGGCGTTGCTTCCCTACACGACAAGTTTATCGAAAGCAGTGTGAGGGGCGTGTTCAACGTCATGAAGGATATGGGCATGTATCCGGGCGAGCCGGTGATCCCTGAAACCCAGTGGATCGTCAAGACCCGTTCTGTCACACGTCCTAAGAACGGCGGTATGTTCTACCCGATGGTCGGCCCGGAATATGTGAACAAGACTGTGCCAAAGGGGACTCTTATCGCTGTCATCCGTGATCCGCTGACCATGGAAGTCATCGAGGAAATGCATGCACCATTTGAAGAAACCGTATTTCTCGATATGCGTGTGATGATGACCAAAGTACATCCGGGGGACTACGCCTATATCATGGCAGATATTTCGGATGCACAGCGCATCGATAACAAGTAGCTTGTTTACAACTTGGCCAGGAGGGCAGATGTACAATGATAAGGTATATCATAAAAAGAATTTTACAGACCGTACTGGTATTGTTCCTCGTGATGACGCTGGTCTTTGTCATCCTCAGAGTCGTGGGCGATCCGACAAAGATGATGGTGACGCCAGACAGTACCTTTGAAGATCTTGAGAAGGTTCGTCATGCCTTGGGCTTAGACAAATCCATCTGGCAGCAATATGTTGAGTACGTGACGAATATTTTACATGGAGATTTTGGGGATTCCTATTATTTCCAAAGACCGGTGCTGGATCTGCTGCAGGAGCGTCTTCCGGCGACATTGAAGATTCAGAGCATCGCGCTTCTCGTATCGTTGCCGCTGGCGATTCTCTTCGGCATCATCTCTGCCATTAAGCGGAACTCTATTCTGGATAATGCAGTTACCATCTTTGTCGTTGCAGGGCGGTCCATTCCATCCTTTTGGTTCGGGCTGCTGATGGTCATGATTTTTTCTGTGAATCTGGGCTGGCTCCCGCCATCTGGTTACGGTGAGCCAAGCCAGCTGATCATGCCGGTGATTGCTGTAGCAGCGGGTATGGGGGCCAGTGTGACCAGGCTGACCAGATCCTCTATGCTGGATGTCATGCGTCAGGACTACATCACGACGGCCAGGGCAAAAGGTGCGAAAGAAAACACGGTGATTGTCAAACACGGATTACATAACGCTTTGCTGACCGTGGTCACTTTCGTGGCGCTGCAGATCGGATATATGTTTGCGGGCTCTGTCGTCGTCGAATCCGTCTTTGCCCTGCCAGGGCTGGGAAGGCTCATCGTAACAGCCATCAAGGATTATGATTTTCCACTGATACAAGCCAGCACGTTGGCATTCGCCCTCATTTTCTCGCTGATCAACTGCATTGCCGATATCTGTTACACGTTGATCGATCCGAGAATATCCTACAGAAACAAAGGAGGCGCGGCATGAACGATGTTTGGAAGATGATAAGACACAGCACACGAACAGCAAAGTTCGGCCTTGTAGTAGTGGCAGTCTGGATTGTCGTGGCAGTTCTCGCACCGATCCTTGCTCCATATGGAATGAACGATATCGACGTTGCGCAGCGGCTGGCGCCGCCGTGCTGGATGGAGGGCGGTTCCATGGACCATATCTTCGGCACAGATCAGTTGGGCAGAGATGTGCTCACCAGGCTTATCTATGGGTCCAGGATTTCTCTCATCGTCGGTATCGTAGCTGGTATTGTAGGCCTGGTCATCGGTGTGATTCTGGGGTTACTGGCCGGATATTTTGGCGGATGGATCGATGTGGTCATTTCCAGAATGATTGACGTCATGCTGGCATTTCCCTTTATCTTTCTGGCACTTCTGCTGGTAGCCGCCCTGGGAGCAAGCTTGACCAATGTCATCCTGGTGCTTGGAATCACGGGCTGGGTGCCCTATGCGCGGACGGTTCGCGCCCAGGTGCTTTCAGTAAAAGAAAAAGAATTTGTAAAAGCCGCCCATGCCCTCGGGTGCAGCGATGGGCGCATCATTTTCAAACAGATATTGCCTAGTGTCATTGATTCGGCAATCATACTTGGGACCATGGACATAGGAACCATCATACTATCTGAAGCGTCCTTGACTTTCCTCGGTCTTGGGATTCCGCCCAACATCGCGACCTGGGGAAATATGATTGCCAATGGAAATGACTATATCTTCAGCGCCGGCTGGCTGACCATGATACCGGGCATCGCATTGCTGATCGGCTGCATCTCTATCAACTTTGTCGGCGACTGGCTGCGCGATGTCCGCGATCCGAGACTGCGCGGCGTAGATTAAATCTTACGACTAAATCCATCCAATCGAGCGGCGCAGGAATGCTTGCTCTCTTGGGGATGGCCGTCGAGTGCCACGGAGCATAGCTCCTGCACTCTTGACCGGGGACCTACCAACGATTCCGCATTGCTGAATCGGGTTAGGTCTCCCAAAGCATAAGGTCTGCCAAGCCAAATCAGCAGTAAAACTCACCAAATCAAAGATTTGGGAGTTTCTTGCATGAGACCTGCCATCGGTTTGCATCGCAAACCGGGCTAGGGCTTCAAGATTTGGGGCAGAACCATTAGGAGGAAAGAACAATGTTAGTAAAAAGAAGTAAAATGCTGGTACTGCTGCTTGCATTATGCCTGACAGCGGGAACTTTATTTGGATGTAGTTCTGATTCTGAGGGAAAAGATGAGCCTGCCACTGTAACCATTGCACAGAGTTCTGATCCGCAGACTTTGGACCCTCATAAAGTTGGAGGGGACATCAGTGCGAATATATTTAGAAATGTCTGTGAGACACTGTTAACTTATGATGAAAATTGGGAGATTTCGCCTTTGCTGGCAGAGTCCTATGAACAGGTATCTGACACAGAGTGGGTCTTCCATCTGAAAGAAGGCGTCACCTTCTCCAACGGTGAACCCTTTGATGCAGAGGCTGCCATTTGGAACTTCAAGCGCGCCGCATCGGACAAGCATCCGCGTCAGGCCTTTGAGTTCAGAGATTATGTGAAAGCATACGAAGCAGTGGACGAACTGACCCTGAAATTTACCCTTTCTAAGCCGGATATTTTCTTCACTGCACACATCGCAGAAGTCCCGATGCTGGAACCAAAGCACAGTGAAGAAATCGGTGAAGAAGCCATTGGCAACGACATCATCGGCACTGGTCCATATGTATTCAAAACTTGGGAAGCAGACAAAGAGATTTTGCTGGAGAAGAATCCTTCATACTGGGGAGAAGAGCCGGATGCCGACCGCGTCGTATTCAAGACCATCCCTGAAGCGGCAACCCGTATCGCAGAGATGGTGAACGGCAACGTAGACATCATCATGAATGTCCAGAATGAATCCGTAGAAACTCTTGAAAAATCTGACGGCATCAAAGTTTTCCCGAAGAGGCTGAACCGGACGGAGTACATCGGATTTAACACTTACGACTGGTGTGAGACGCCGGAACTGCAAAACCCGAAGGTGCGCCAGGCGCTCAATTACGCTGTGGACGTAGACACCATTATTGAAACCATCATGGGCGGATATGGCGAACGAGTATCCAATCTGTGGCGTTCGGATTATGACGGCTTTGATGAAAAACTTTCCAAATACTATTCCTACGATCCGGAGAAGGCGAAGAAACTGCTCGCCGAAGCAGGCTATGCAGACGGCTTTGATCTGACACTGATGACCGACGTCGATAACCACGCAAAGGCACAGGAAGTGACGGAAGCCGTAGGCTCCTATCTGGAAGACATCGGCATCAACGTAAAGGTAAAGGTTCTGGACGATACTACTGCCTACGCCATCATCGTAAACGGACAGAGCGCAAAGAAATGTCCGGGCATGTTCGACTGGAACTGGGGAACAAAACCTGGCTTGTACGAATCTACACTGACAGGCGTATTGAGCTCTGAAGGCATGAGTTCCTACAACAAAATCGAAGGTTATGACGAGCTGATTGAAAAGCTGCTGGCGGAGACCACAGAAAAAGGACGTGCGCCTTACATCAAAGAGATCCAGGAGATGATGGTCGAAAATCCAGCCTGCTTATATCTATTCAGATTATATGACATCTACGCAGTATCAGAGCGCATTCAGTGGGAACCAGAGGCTCATTATGCGATGCTGGTAAAGGAAATGAAAATCACAAAATAAAGTGTTACTATGAGGAAAGAAGGATGACTGGTGATGGACTATTTACTAGAAGTCAATCATCTTAAAACCTATTTCTACGGTTCAGAAAAGCAGGAAATTCCGGCAGTGGACGACGTCAGCTTCAAAGTGAAGCAGGGCGAGACCCTGTGTATTGTCGGCGAGAGCGGCTGCGGCAAGAGTGTCACCACATTATCGGTGATGAAACTTGTCCAGACGCCTCCCGGCAAATACGTCTCCGGGGAAATTCTCTTTGAGGGGAAAAATCTCTTAGAAATGAGCCAGAGAGAAATCAGAGATTTAAGATGTAAAGAGATATCGATGATATTTCAAGAACCCATGACGGCGCTGAACCCCGTACATAAGATTGGAGCGCAGATAGCAGAAGCGCTGATCATCAATGAAGAAATGGATAAGAAAGCAGCGCGGCAGAAAGCGGCAGACCTGCTCCGCATGGTAGGCGTGCCTGACCCTGTGCGATGTGCCGACTCCTACCCACATCAGCTTTCCGGCGGTATGCGGCAGAGGGCCATGATTGCCATGGCTTTCAGCTGCAATCCCAAACTGCTGCTTGCTGATGAGCCTACCACGGCTCTGGATGTGACCGTGCAGGCACAGATCCTGGATCTGATTCAGAAGCTGAAAGAACAGCACGGCATGACGGTAGTCTTCGTCACCCACGATCTGGGTATCGTGGCCGAAATCGCTGACAGAGTGATTGTCATGTATGCCGGACGTGTGGTAGAAGAGGCAGCCTGTGACCAGCTCTTTGCAAAGCCCCTTCATCCCTATACCAGCGGTCTGCTGAAATGCATTCCGCGTATTGACGATACCAGAGAGACTTTGGAGACCATAGAGGGACAAGTCCCTACGCCGGCTGATTTTCCCAAAGGCTGCCGCTTTCATCCCAGATGTCCAAAGGCCATGGAAATCTGCAAATCCATCATGCCGGAGCCTGTGGATGCAGGCGGTCATTTGGTTTCCTGTCACCTGTACTCACACAATGACGGTGAAAAGAAAGAACAAAGGGAGGTGCAGCTGTGGAAGATTTGAAAAAAGAAGCCCCTTTGTTAGAAGTGAGGCATATCAAAAAATATTTTCCCGTGTACGGGGGTTCCCTGTCCAAGCTGCAGGGTTATGTACATGCGGTAGATGACGTATCCTTTTCTGTGGAGCAGGGGGAAACCTTTGGCCTGGTAGGAGAATCGGGCTGCGGCAAAAGCACTCTGATGCAGACCATCATGCGCCTGACGCCGGCTACCGCGGGCAGCGTCACCTTTGACGGGAAAGAACTTTTTTCTTTAAAAAAGAGGGAACTGAGGAGCAGCCGCAAGGAATTTCAAATTATCTACCAGGACCCGTTTTCTTCCCTGAATCCAAGGATGACCATCGGTGAAATCATCTCGGAGCCGTTGCTGGTGCACGGCGTCAAAGAGGCGGAAGAGAGAAAGCGCCGCACTTTTGAAACCATGGCCGATGTCGGCCTGCAGAAATCCTTTTATGACAGATACCCTCATGAATTCTCTGGCGGACAGCGGCAGCGAGTCAGTATCGCCCGTTCCCTGATTCTCAGGCCAAAGCTGATTCTCTGCGATGAGCCGGTTTCGGCGTTGGACGTATCCATCCAGTCGCAGATCCTGAACTTGCTGAAGGAACTCAGGGCGCGTTACGGGCTCACCTATATCTTTGTATCCCATGCCCTCAACGTGGTGAGACATCTCTCCAACCGGATCTGTGTGATGTATCTGGGGAAGATTGTAGAAATCGGCAGAACCGAGGATATCTTTGGCAATGCGCTGCATCCTTATACCAAAGCGCTGGTCTCTGCCATACCGGTACCTGATCCGGCTTTTCAGCGAAACAGAATCTTACTCAAAGGGGATGTAGCAAGCCCCAAAGATCCGCCGAAGGGCTGCCGCTTTCATACCCGTTGTCCTTTTGCCGGTGAACGCTGCATGGAGGAAGAACCTGTCTTGAGGGACTATGGAAACGGACATCAATGCGCATGCTTTCTAAATGAAAGGTAAAGGAGATGATGACGTGAAAAGAAGATTAGAAATTGAAGATCTGCTTCGCTATCGCTTCCTTTCTTCCCTCAAGGCTTCTGCGGACAAAAAACAGTGCGTGTTCAATGTTCATCAGGCGAACCTGGAGAAGAACGGCTATGACAGCGATCTCTATCTATACGATGCACAGACAGAGGGGATCAGACGCCTGACCGATTCCGGGTCGGCAGGAAGCGCCATCTGGCTTGATCAAAGTCATGTCCTCTTTGCATCAAAGGAAGATCTCGGAGCGGAACCGGGGAAACCCGTCACAGAATATTTTGTCATGGATATCGACAGCGGTGAGAGCCAATTCTATATGCGAATTCCGGCGGAGGTCAACTGGATCAGCGATTTGGGCGGCGGTAAATTCGCGTGTTTGGCCAAGTCCTACATCCCCGACGAAGGCGGGCCTGAGCCAAAGACAGCGGAGAAAGAAACCTGGTACCACGAGGAAAGGGACTATATCATAGCAGATGAGCTGCCCTTTCGGCAGGACGGCATGGGGATCACCAACGGCATGCGCTATCGCGTCTTTGTCTACGACAGGAAGGAAGACACGCTGAATGCTGTCAGCGACAAGTGGCAGAATGTTGAATCCATCAATGCAAAAGATGGGAAGATCATCTTCAGCGCGCGAAGATTTCAAAAAACGGAACCCTATCTGTTTTACGGCGACGTGGAGGTTTATGACTCCAGTACCGGAGTTCTGGATGTTTTGATGGACGATCACACCTACAGAGTGTACGGCGTGGATTTTATCGGGGGAGAGTCTGTGTTTATCGGAACCAGGGGACTGCAACACGGCTATCAGAACGAGAACAGTTCCTTTTACCGCTTTGGTAAGGCGGGTGAACCGGAAAGATTCTGCTATAACGACAGAAGCGTGTCAAACACCGTAGGAACCGACGTGAAATATGGCGGGGGGACAGAATACATCGCTGATAAGAACGGCGTTTATTATCTGAGCACAGAAGAAGGCGATGCCGTGATCAAGCTGGCAGGGCTAGATGGAAACATAGAAACTGTCAGCTGCGAAGAGGGCAGTGTTGACGACTTTGCTCTTTTGGACGGCAAAATCATCTACGCGGGGCTTCATGAGAACCGGCCGCAGGAGCTGTACCTTTTACGAGAGGGAGAGACTGTAAGAGTCAGCAGTTTCAACAGTGAGATTGCTGATACGTGTACGCGCAGCAAACCTGTGGCAATTGCCTTTCCGGGAAGAGAGATGTCACTGACAGGATTTGTGATCAAGCCTGTGGGTTTTGAAGAGGAGAAGGCAGAGGCGGAGAGCTATCCTTCTATTCTGTATATCCATGGCGGCCATAAGTGCGCGTTCGGCCCTGTTTTCTTTCACGAGATGCAGGTTTGGGCCAACCGGGGATTCTTTGTCATTTACTGCAATCCTCACGGCAGTGACGGCAGAGACGATTGTTTCGCCGACGTCATAGGACGTTATGGCTTCTATGAAGAGGCAGATCTGCTGGCGTTCCGCGATGCCTGTCTGAAAGCTTATCCTGCCATGGACCCGCAGCGCATGGGAATTGGCGGCGGCAGCTACGGCGGTTTTCTGACCAACTGGATGATCAGCCGCACGGACTATTTCAAGTGTGCCGTGTCCCAGAGAGGGATTGCCAGCTGGAACGGCATGTTTTTCACATCAGATACGAACTATTTGTTCCCGTGCTGGAGTTTTGAAAACGACGTCTGGATGGACCCGGAGAGATACTGGCAGCATTCACCACTGAAGTATGCAGAGCACTGTCATACGCCAACGCTCTTTATTCACGCAGAGAACGATTATCGCTGTCCGGTCAGCGAAGGCATCTCCATGTTCCAGGCGTTAAAATTCAAAGGCATTGAGGCGAGACTCTGCATCTTCAAGGGGGAATCCCACGGATTGAGCCGCAGTGGAAAGCCGAGAAGCAGGATCAAGCGTCTGAAAGAAATGACGAACTGGTATGAAAAACATCTGCTGCCGTAATGACTGCTGTAATAAATAGCAAAGTGAAAATTGGAGGTAAGATATGGTTATAGATTCTCATACACACATTCGCGAAGGGAATGAAGACATCGGTGCGTTCCTGGCAGGAATGGACGAGGCCGGTGTGGACATGGCGGTAGTTTCTCCCATCGCGCCAGTGGAACTGGGATTTCACGACAATAAATACATCGCAGAGCTGGTAAAGGAGCACCCTGACCGCATCATCGGTTATGCGTCGGTTCACCCGGCGGATTTGAACGCCCTCGATGAACTTCGCCGCGGCGTAGAGGATTACGGATTGAAAGGCCTGAAGCTGCACCCGCCGATTCAGAACTTCTCGATGTTAGATCCCCGCGTCGGGCCTATCGTAGAAGCATGCATCGATTACGACATTCCCATCCTGGTGCACACGGGGCCGGTCTATTCGAGAGAATCGAGGATGATCTTCAGCAATTCTGTGGATATCGACGAGTTAGCCATTCGCTATCCAGAGGCAAAGCTGATTATCGCCCACGCCCATCCCTTTGGCATTGATCCCGTAATGGTGGCGAAACACGAAAATGTGTATATCGACACGACCAGTACGACTTCCGAGTATCTGACTTTGTTCCCGCAGTTAGACCACATGCTCTACGATTGGATGCGCAGAGACGACCGCATTCTCTTCGGCTCTGATTCCAATCAAAACCACCCTGAGCGCTTTGCAAGCGATCTGAAACCTCTGCGGGCGATGGATATCCCAGAGGAAAGCAAGGAGAAGCTGTTCTCCGGCAACATCAAACGTCTGCTTCACATGGACTGAGAAAGAAAGGATGATACGTATGGAAAACTGGCTTCCAAAGATTTATGATGAAATTGAAAAACGATTTGAAGAGGAACACCTTCCAAAGGTGCTGTCCCTTGTAAGACAGCCCAGCATTGCTGGCACAGGAGAGGGCATAGAAGAATGTGCGCAGATGGTTCTCGATATGCTGAATGACCTGGGCTGCGAGGAGGGACATCTGGAGCACTATGTTTACAGCCCGGTAGTCAGCGCCAAATTGAAATCAGAGGTCGAAGATGCGCCGACCCTGGTGATCTACGGCATGTACGATGTGCAGCCGCCGGAGCCGCTTGAAGAGTGGCGTGTGCCGCCTTATGAGGGCGCGATTATCGATGTGGAGCCTTATGGGGAATGCGTCGTCGCCCGCGGAATCGCAAACTCCAAGGGACCGCTGGTCTGTTTCTTCAACACGGTAAAAGTGATCAAAGAGACTCTGGGTTACTTTCCACTGAACTTGTGGTTTGTAATCGAAGGGGAAGAGGAGATGGGCAGCGAAAGCCTGGCGCCGTTTACAAAGAACCATGCCGACGAGCTCTCAAAGTGCCTGGGCGTATACCTCTTATCCGCCAGGCAGGACGAAAACGGCAAGCCGTTTACAACCTTGGGAAATAAAGGAATTCTCTATTTTGAGATGGAAGCCCGCGGTGGAGAGTGGGGAGGACCGCAGAAGCTGGATATCCACGGCAGCAACGCCGCCTGGGTGTCCAATCCGATTTGGAGACTGGTGAATGCACTGGATACCATGCGTGATGAAAACGATCACATTTTGATCGAGGGTTTCTATGACGATGTGGCGCCGCTGAATGAAATGGATGAGTTTTATACAGATCGCATGGCAGAGGTCTTTGATGAGGATATGTATCTCAACAAGCGACTATATACCAGCCGTTTCCTTCACGACAAAAGAGGCAGGGACGCGCAGCATGCACTGCTCTGGGAGCCGACACTGAACATCGACGGCATCTGGGGCGGCTATACAGGGCCTGCAACAAAGACCATCGTGCCATATCATGCAACGTGCAAGGTCGATGTGCGCCTGGTTCCCAATATGAGACCGGAGGAGACGCTGGCAAAAATCAGGAAGCACCTGGACGATCACGGATATTCTGATATCGAGCTGATCACCAGACAGGGAACGCCTTATTCCAAGGTGGACGCAGGCAGTGCTATCGCCAGGGCCTGCATCTCGGCCATGGAACAGAGCGGCTATCCGGAAAACACCGTGTGGCCGATTTTCCCTGGCAGCGGTCCCGCCTACTTATTTACAGATCCGCCGGTATCCCTACCGCTAGTTGACTACAGCCTGGGAATCAGCGGCCAGATACATGCACCGAACGAATATTTTACCGTAAAGGGACTGAAAGAAAACGAGATGTCCGTTGCGGCGGTGATATGGAACCTATGCAGGATTTTGGAAGAAGAGGCGTGAAAATATTATTGTAAAATATTGACATATAAGGAAAACTGATGTATCATTGTTATGGAAATTAATGTAAAACTATGTGCTGGAATTCATACACTCGTAATAAGAATGGAGGATCTATGAATAAACACAATCCCAACAATGAGAACATCCAATTCCCCTTGACCAACGACCTGGTGTTCAGCCTGGTCATGCAGGATACTGACCTCTGTAAAGAGCTTATCCAACGCATCTTTCCTGAACGAAAGATTGCCGAGCTTAAATTCAGCGATACATATGTGGAAAGTCAGAAGAGCTTGATCAACGGCATCATCGAAAAAAGCGTTCGCCTGGACGTGCTATTTATAGGGGATGACCAATGGTATAACTTGGAACTCCAGACCACCTTTGACGAACATCTTCCTATGCGTGGCCGTTATTATGGTTGTTCCATGGACATGGACCAGATAAAAAAGGGTGAGCGGTACAACCAATTGAAACCCAGCTATGTTATCTTTATCTGCACCTTTGACTTTTATGGTCTGGACCAGGCAATCTATAGCTTTGAAAACTATGATATGAGAAACAGCTTGCCATACGGCGATAACTCCTATAAAATAATAGTAAACACAACCTGTAGTAAAGAGAGTACCCCACCAGAACTGAAGGCTTTCTTTGACTATATCAACGATATGGATGTGCCGGAGGATGACGGGTTCATTAAAGCCCTGCACAGCCAGGTGGAGAACTATAACACATCGTATTGGAGGCGGAAGCTGATGACATTGGAAGAGAAGATGAGGATTGACCAGGAACAGGCATATGCAAAGGGTAAGACGGAAGGAATCGCGGAGGGAATTGAAGAAGGCGGGGCGAAGAAGAACTTGGAAAACGCCCTGAAGATGAAAAGTGAGGGGCTTGAAGCTGACTTAATTGTCAGGATTACAGGCCTTACACCAGAAGAAATTGAAAAATTATAAAGATTTTCCGCCTTTAGCGGCCAGCCTTACATTAAAATCACCAGTTAAAAAGTTAGCTGGTGATTTTTAATATCATTATGCAATTTCAGAATTAATAGAGGGGGCATCATAAAGGGTGAATGGATCAATCTACTGGTTCCTCTTTTTCACTTTCCAATTCTCCCAGCCTCCGATTAACCTTTTTCACTTCGTTTCTGTTATGAAAATAGAACCCGGACCAGATAGCGGCAAAAATCAATATGCCCAGCAGGAAATAAGACGCGATATAGACTCCGTTGGTGACAGGCATCCAGCCTAGTTTATAAGCTACAGAGAAGTAACCCGCGAGGCCCACAATGAAGTGGATGGTGATTTGCTGCCAGAATTGCATTTTTTCAAAGGTGTATACGATTGCAGAGGAGCCGCAGCAGATGCCCACTAGTGCAGAACCCAGAGCCTGTCTGACGAAATCGTCCATGATGGGCTTTAGATACGACTCTCCAGTCAGCCAGACGCCGAGGAGATTGATAATCATGAAAAAGCTCCAGCCCCAGGAGATGCCATAAAAAAGATATTTCAATACTCTCTTTAACATATGCTAGACCCCCAATCGTTCTTTAAACTGCTTTTTGTAACTCCGGGTGATGACCTCTTCAATGCCGTTCTTCATGACGACCTCCATAGTCCCATTGAAGGATGCTTCGGCGTGATGAATGCGGCGGAAGTTGATGATGGCCGACTTCGAAATGCGGATAAAATCATTGCCAAGGAGGGCTTCCAATTCATACAAAGGTTTGCTGAGAAGGTAGCGCTCCTTTGATTTGCTGTACAGCACCAGTTCACGACCTTCGGTACGAATCACCTCAATCATTTCAGGCTCGATCACAAAAACTTTTCCCTCTGCTTGTGCCGTGATCATTCTTTGAACACCTTCGTTTTCCAGTATCTTAATAGCCTCCTGCACTGCGGGAGTTAGTTTTGATATATGTAATACTGCAAAGGGTTCTTCGCAGTTTGCGTCTATTTGCAGTTCCACTCTCATAAGCCGCCTCCTTCCACACCATCATTGTACCATAAGCACTAAGCTCTGTCTTCGCTGACGCTCGCCACTCGCTAAGTGCTCTGGGCACCTGTCGTACCTCGGCTCTGTCTTCGCTGACGCTCGCCACTCGCCGGGTAAGAACATTGTACCATAAATCCGAGCCCCTTTTCATGCATTTCATCTCCGAATTTACGCAACTTACACAGGAAAAGCGGCGGAATATGCCGGGGCCATTGCGCCGGACGAGTGCGGCGTATATGATGAAAAAAAAGAAGGGAGGGTGTCTGATGAGAGAAAAACTCGCGCAAATTGAACGCCTAAAAATGCGTTACGGCACAGTCAATGCCGTCACTGACGTCTCTTTCGAGCTCTACGAGGGAGAGATTCTGGCACTGATCGGACCCAATGGCTCCGGCAAGACTTCAACCGTAGAATGCCTGGAAGGTCTGCGCAAACCGACCGGCGGCAAAATAGAACTATTGGGTTGTAATCCCCACGAAAACCGTCGTCAGATTTATAAGGAAATCGGCATTCAGCTGCAGGAGACAGAGTATCCTGACAACATTCGAGTAAAAGAATTGTGCAGGTTGTTTTCGGCTTTTTACGATCGTCCTGTCAATTGGCAGGCGCTGCTGGAACAGCTGGGGTTATCAGAAAAAGCCAATCGGATGGTAAAGAAATTATCTGGCGGAGAAAAACAAAGGCTGTCAATTCTGCTGGCCTTGCTGCCCCATCCGAAGATACTGATTCTCGACGAATTGACCACGGGGCTCGATCCTGAAGTGAGACGGGGCATGTGGGAAAGCCTGAAGCAGATCCGTCAAAGCGGGACCACGATTCTCCTGGTATCCCACTACTTGGACGAAGTGGAATACCTTGCAGACCGTCTGGTCTACCTGGAGAGCGGTCGTTCCCGCTTTGTCGGCTCTTTAGATGAATTCAGAAACTTTGTCAGAAGCAAAGTGCCGGCGGAAGACTGGAAGGAATCACTCACCTTAGAAGAAGTATATCTTTTGATGTCTCCGAAAACGGAGACATTGAGATGGGAGGGAATACTATGAAAAAAGTAATTGCCATCTTTCAAACAGAATCGAGGCTTTTTATGAGAGACTTCTTCGCCTTTTTCTTTACCTTTGCGTTTCCTGTCTTCATGCTGCTGCTCTATGGGAGCATTTATGGAAACGAGCCGACACCATATTTTGATGGACAGGGAACCATGGACGTATCAGTTCCCGCCTATGCGGCCATGATTATCGGCGTTACGGGTTTGATGGCTTTTCCCCTGACCATTTCAACCTATAAGGAGCAAAAGATATACAAACGTTTTGATGCATCGCCCGTAGGAAAAGGGATGATCATGGCAGTACAGGCAGCGGTGAATGTTTCTATGACAATCATCGGTTTTGTATTACTCTTTGTCGTCGGCAAGTTGGTATACGATATCCGAATCCAGGGTGACTGGTTTACCATCGCCCTAGCCATGTTGCTGTCCATCGCATGCATATTTTCACTGGGCTTTTTCTTCACAGCCCTTTCGCCGTCAACGAAAATCAACAACCTGTTGTGCTACATCTCCTATTTTGTGATGATTTTTTTATCCGGGGCGACCATGCCAAAGGAACTATTCCCTAACGTCATCATCAAAGTATCGAAGTTTCTGCCCCTGACCCATGTGGTAAATACCTTGCAGGGGACCTTTCGAAATGCACCGGTAGGCCAGTATCGAGACAGCCTGGTCGTATTGGCGGCCGTCATGGTTTTCTGCATCGCGGCCGGTGCGCTGTTGTATAAAAAGAAAAGTTGGATGTAAGTAGGAAAATCTTAAGAAAATCATAGATAAAAAGAGATAAATGCAGGCGTGTGAACTGATATAATGACAGCAGCTTAATGAAAAGGAGAATTGCTGGTGTCTGATAAAATACTGATCGTCGATGACGAACACGAAATTGCGGATCTGATTGAAGTCTATCTGAACAATGAAGGCTATGAGGTTTTTAAGTTCTACACTGCCAGAGAGGCCCTCGACTGCATTGATAGGACTGCATTGGATCTGGCTATCTTGGACGTGATGCTGCCGGACATAAACGGTCTTGCACTATGCCAAAAAATCAGAGAAAAATACACCTATCCCGTCATCATGCTGACGGCTAAAGATGGGGAAATGGACAAAATCACAGGTCTCACGCTGGGGGCGGACGATTACGTGACAAAACCCTTTCGGCCGCTGGAAGTGGCAGCACGGGTGAAATCACAGCTGCGACGGTACAAAAAATATAATTCGCCACCGGATGGAAGGGCTGCGGATGATGTGATCATCCATTCTGATTTGGTTCTCAACCGAAAGACCCATGAATGCTGCTTAAATGAGAAAAAAATCCCCTTAACACCCACCGAGTTTTCTGTTTTACGCATCCTCCTGGAAAATAAGGGGAATGTGGTCAGCGCAGAGGAACTGTTTCATCAGATTTGGCAGGATGAATATTACAGCAAGGCAAATAATACGATCACCGTTCACATTCGCCACCTACGGGAAAAACTAGGCGACGCAGTAGATAAGCCTAAATATATTAAAACAATCTGGGGAGTTGGGTATAAAATTGAAACTTGACGAAAAAGTGGACTATAGAGCCTTTCAGCGTAAAATCATGGAACGTTTTTGTGCGATTGCGCTGATCGCATTCTTCTTGGTGATCGTATTATATGTGCTCATTTTGCAGCAGAGGGTAGGCAATTGGATTGTCGATCTATTAAAGTTCTTTATGAGGATAGAGGAAGAAGAGGCGCTTCTCCTCTACTATTATTATTTTCGAGAGTATAAAGAGGTCTTCTTTTCCGTTGTAATGATTGCCGTCTTTGCCTTTTTGCTTTGGCAGCTGTTCCGGTGGATGACAAGATACTTTAAAGAAATTGACCATGGCATTGATGCTCTGCTTGCAGAAGATGAAAATGAAATGCACTTATCCCCTGAAATGATGCCTTTTGAGAAAAAACTCAACACTGTGAAACAGACACTGTCGCGACGCAAAGCCGAAGCGCAGCTGGCGGAGCAGCGAAAAGATGATTTAGTGATGTACCTGGCGCACGATATTCGCACGCCGCTTACATCCGTCATCGGCTACCTGAATCTTCTTGAGGAGGAACCCGACATGTCAGTGAAGCAGCGGGCAGAATATGTTCAGATTACCCTTGACAAGGCATATCGATTAGAAAAGATGATCGACGAGTTCTTTGAAATTACTCGCTACAATCTGCAGCAGATTGAACTGTCCAAAGATTCGATCGATCTCTATTATATGTTGGTGCAGCTCTCTGATGAGCTATCGCCGGTACTCGCAGCTCGTGGGAATTCTGTGGTCCTGAAGGCGGATGAGAACCTGACTGTCTATGCCGATGCCGATAAACTGGTGCGGGTATTTGGCAACATTATGAAAAATGCGGCGTCCTACAGCTATTCCAACACAGAGATCGTCATCACAGCAGAAAAAACAGAAGAGCAGCTGACCATATTCTTTCAAAACAAAGGGGAGACGATACCAGATGAAAAACTTGCTTTACTGTTTGATAAGTTTTATCGCCTGGATGTATCTCGCATTTCTGATACAGGCGGTACTGGTCTGGGACTGGCAATTGCAAAGGAAATCGTCTCTTTACACGGAGGCAGGATCTGTGCGGCCAGTGAAAATGAGGTGAATACCTTTTCTGTCGTGCTCCCCGCTTCTTAGGATTTTCTTAGGAAAAAAACAATTTCATCTTAAAACTTACAACGCTCCTGTCCCTTACAATAATGGTGACAGGGGCGTTTATGATTGCACCTTGTACATCATGAAAGGGGTTTTGATATGAAAGCCAATATGAAAAGAAAAAAAGTACAATTTAAGGCGAGGATCCTTTTTGTCCTGCTATGCTTTGCTCTCATTTTGACCACAGGCTGCAAGACAGGGGGGGCAGAAGACCGGCCATCAGAAGTACCGGCGAACACATCCCACAGCGGCAAGCAAGCTGATAGCGGACCGTGGTATCTGACGCTGGTTAACCGGTGGAATCCTTTGCCGGAAAATTATGATTTGGAACTTGCAGAGGTAGAAGGAGGTGAACTGGTAGACCAGCGTATCTATGATCCGCTGATGGAGATGTTGGAAGCGGCCGAGGCTGAAGGATTGGGACCAATCGTAGTATCCGGCTATCGAACGAGGGCGGTGCAGCAGCGGTTTATGGATGAAAAAATCGCGGAATTCCGCCAGGAGGGCTATTCAAGGAAGGATGCTGAGGAACTGGCAAAGCAGTGGGTGGCCATACCCGGAACCAGCGAACATGAACTGGGGCTTGCCGTAGATATCAATGGCGATACGTATGATATCTATCCGTGGCTGCAGGAGAACAGTTACAAGTACGGTTTTATTTTCCGCTGTCCCGCCGATAAGAAAGATATTACAGGGATTGCCGAGGAAGTGTGGCACTACCGTTATGTAGGCCTGAAGGCAGCAAAGGAAATTTACGAAAGCGGGCTCTGCCTGGAGGAGTATCTGGACAGAGACTAAACAATCCATCGATTGAGCATGACTGTTTATTCAGCATAAAACACCTGCAGATACTTTCGCCCGTAATGGAGCCGGGAGAAAAGATACAGGGTACTGTTCAGTTTGATATCGTTATCGATATGGAGCAGCGTGCTGATTTTGTTGATACGATAGCGAATGGTGTTCTTATGTTGAAACATGGCATTGGCTGTCTTCTCGATGTTTCCGCCATAATAGACGTAATGAAGCAGGGTATCAATCAGAGCTGAGGAGCCGCTTTCTGTGGAGGATAAAGCATCTAAAATCTCCCCATAGTATTTGTCGTAGTACGGCGTATAGCAATGAGCGAAGAGAAGGGCGTCTATACCGATGTCTGCAAACTTGGCGAAGCGATCCTCTTCTAATGTGCAGCTGGTATTGGCAAAGATCGCTTCCAGCAGCAGGCTGGAAATATCGGCAAATCCGTGAATGGGATTTCCGATGCCGACCTGATAGCCGTCGAATATCTCTTGTGTGAAGAATTTACTGCGCATCTCATCCTGAAATGCTTCTACCACAGCGTCGTTTATTGTATTGCAGGTACTGATGAGGAACATTCCACGTTTATATGCTGCGAAGGAGTGAACGAAGGCGGTGTCGTTGAGCTGAAGGGGGATGACGTCTCGCAGTTCTTCCATAATTTTGTTGTAATCTGACATGGCCGCAGGGGAAATTGCGGTTGTGTCAGATTTTTTTGATATATACGCCGCAAGGACCGTATCTGAATAGAAAAAGGAGTTGATTTTCCGCAGCAGAGATTCTTTCTCCAAAGCGTTCTGGTTTCTATCAAAAATCAAAGCCTGGAAGATGGAATTACTCAGTGTCGTATGGAGATTGTCCGATAATTCATTGCGAATGGCCACGATAATATCGTCGATGTACAGATTTGAAAAGAAGAGAATCGGCACATGGTGCTGATCGGCGTAATTCTTGATATCATCAGACAGGTCATCATAATAGAGGTCTTTGATAGCGATGGCTGCAACATGGTTGTTGATCAACAGCTTGAGACATCTGTTGGCAAAGGCCGCATCGTCTTTTGCCGCATAGAGGGTTGTGACGACAAATTCTCCCCTGGGAAAGTTTTTGACGATGTCCAGATCTTCCTCCCACTCAAAATAGCCGGTACTGTGAACGTCGTTATGCAGACCGCTCCTGCCGGCTGCGATGCGGAAATCCTTGAATAAAGATTGAGAGAGAAAGGTTGAAACCATTGCCATATTATGAAACCTCCTATTGTCATTTACTATATAAACACATTATAATGCAGCGAGAAGAGAAAGTCACTGAAAATTCAAAAAATGATTGGATTTTGTACAAAAGTGAAAAAGAGGAATTTCTTTTTGTACAATTGAACTCTGTGCTGAAATTGATATAGTTAATGTAAGAGATGTTGGTTTTCATGAAAGGAGAAATAAAATGGCAGTTAATTTTAAATTCGATGTAGATTACATAAGAGAACAGTTTCCGGCACTGAGCATCACGGTAAACGGATTACCGGCGGCTTTTCTCGACGGTCCGGGCGGAACGCAGGTTCCAAAGCGGGTGGCAGAAAAAGTAAATGAATACATGTTCTATCGGAATGCCAACGAGATGGGGGCTTTTAAGACCTCTCAGGAAAGCGACCAGTCAGTTCTCGATGCGAGAGGCGTATTTGCTCACTTTTTCAACTGTGACCCGGAAGAGGTCGCCTTTGGAGAAAATACTTCTTCTATCAACTTCAAGCTTTCCTATGCCTTTGCCCGGGCGCTGAAACCGGGAGATGAGGTTTTGATCACCAATATCGACCACGAGGGAAACCGGTCACCATGGCGGGTGCTGGAGGACTTCGGCATCGTCGTGAAGTGCGTAGACATCGACCCGGAGACGATTACCTTGGACTTCGAGGATTTTAAAGCAAAGCTCTCCGACAAGACGAAGATTCTTGCCATCAACTGGGCGGCTAACTCCTGCGGAACGGTCAGTGACGTGAAGAAGTTCATTGCAGAAGCCCACAAATACGGGGCGGTCACCGTGGTAGACGCGGTTCACTATGCGCCTCACAAGGTGATCGATGTCAAAGAAATCGACACAGATATCCTGGTCTGTTCCGCCTACAAGTTCTTCGGCCCGCACCTGGGCGTAGTATATGTACGCAGGGCTTTGGGCGACAAATTGGTCTCCACCAGGGTCATGGCTGGAGACAATACGGAAATGCCGCTGAAGATGGAGACGGGAACCCTTGCCATGGAACTGGTCAATGGTGCGGCAGAAGCGGTGGAGTTTATCGCTGACTGCGGCAGACGTCATGCCGAACAACTTACGGATGAGCTGGAAGGCTTATCGGGTCTGAGAAGAGATATTGTCGCAGGCCTCAGGGCTTTTGAAATCTATGAAGAGGGCCTTGCCAATAAATTGAGGGAAGAACTGAGCAAAATTGATGGCCTGAAAGTTTATGGCCCTGGCGCAGAGGCTCCGAGAACGTCTACGGTCTCCTTCACGATAGAAGGCGTCAACTCCAATGAGATAGCAAAGTTCTTTGCAGAAAGAGGGTTGTTTGTCTGGGACGGCGACTTCTACGCCATAGCGACAATCAACAATGTGCTGGGACTGGAACCTGCAGGCGGTTTCCTCAGAGTCGGCTTTGCTCCATATAATCTCATGTCAGACGTGGAGAGAGTTATCGAAGCAGTAAAAGACTTTATCAAGACAAAATAGCCATTCACAGCAGGAGCCTGGGTTTCTACCTGAGACCCGGGTTCCGTTTCTTCATTGGAGGTAATGATATGACATTAAACGCGTATTCTTTTGAGCTGGCGACCAAAGTGGTCTTCGGGCCGGGAACCATCAGAGAAGCCGGACGAGAAGCAAAAAAACTCGGTATGACAAAGGCCATGCTCATCGCTGACCAGGGCATTATCGGTGCCGGACTGACTGCGCCTGTAGAAGAGGCTTTGCAGGAAGAGGGCATCCGTTATGTCATCTATGATAAAATTGTGCCAAATCCGAGGGACTTTCACTGCCTGGAAGGAGCTGAATTTGGCAGGGAGCATGAGATCGACGGCATGATCGCCATCGGGGGAGGGAGTTCCATCGACACGGCAAAGGCGATTGGAACCCTGATGACAAACGGCAGGGATATCAGAACCTGGGCTGGGTTAAACCTTTTGGAACGAGAAATCCCGCCGCTCATCGCTATACCGACGACGGCAGGGACCGGATCAGAGGTGACTTTTGATGCAGTCATCACAGATACCAAGACTCATGAGAAACTCAACATTCTCGATCTGAAAATTGCACCAAAGGTGGCGTTGGTAGACCCACAGACGCTGCTGAAGCTGCCTTCGAGGACCATGGCAGCCTGCGGTATCGACGCATTGGTCCATGCGGTAGAAGCCTATACCTGCAAGGCAGCCTGCCCTCATACTGATGCTTACGCCCTCTACGCCATCGACATCATTCAAAAAAACCTTCGCGGCGCTGCAGCATCTCCTGACATGGAAAACTGTACGGGCATGGCGCTGGGCAGTACCATGGCAGGCATCGCTTTTGGCTATTCTGATGTTGCGGCAGTCCACTGTATCGCCGAAGCCCTTGGGGGCAGATATGACACGCCCCACGGTGTGGCAAATGCCATCATGCTGCCGGTAGTGACGGAATTCAATATTCCGAGCAATCTTGAGAAGTATGCAAATATGGCAAAATACCTGGCAGTGGATACTTCCAATATGACAAAGGAAGAAGCGGCGTATAGCTGCGTTGACGCTTTACAGAAATTATGTGAAGAAGTAAAGATCCCGAAAATGAGGGAAGTAGAAGGCATCAGCCCCGTAGACTTTCCGGAACTTGCCGAAGCTTCTTTCCGAAACATTTCCACTCTCGACAATCCGAGAGAAATCACCGTAGACGACTATCTGCAATTGTTAAATAAAGCCTATTTCGGATAGGATGATTGACGGCTGTTCATATGGGGTATTCTATCGAAGTGTAAACAGAAACACTGAAATAGGAGGACATATGAGAAAAGCCGTTTTGTATATCGCGATGAGCCTGGACGGGTTTATAGCAGAACTGTCTGGAGGTGTAGACTGGCTGAAAGGTGATGGCTCTGAGCCAGATACTTTAGGAAGTTACCCAGCTTTTTATGAGAAGGTTGATACGATCATTTTGGGATATACCACTTATCATCAGGTGGCCACAGAGTTGTTTCCAGAAAAATGGATTTACAGCGGAAAGAAGAGCTATGTATTGACACATAAGGATTTACAGTCAACGGAGGATATCGTCTTTACTGACAGGCATATGTCGGAGCTTCTGCGTGAATTAAAAAATGCAGAAGGCGGGGATATCTGGATCTGTGGCGGAGCCGATATCGTAAATCAATTGTTAGAACTGGACTTGATTGACAGCTTTTGCATTTCGGTCATACCGACGATTTTAGGCGAGGGGATATCACTCTTTCAGAACAAGCGCGTGCGAAAAGATCTGAGATTGATTTCGACCTGCAGCTATGACGGTATCGTAGACTTGGTTTACGAACCTAGATAAGAGCAAAATATGACAGGACTGCATACTCTATAAATACATAGCAAAAAAGAGGTGCATAGTACATGAAAATCAGAACGCTTGAAAAGAGCGATATGAAGAGACTTGCTGACTTATACCGCCAGTTTTGGAATGAACAATCTGACGTTGAAAAGATGGAGTTACAGTTTGATGCCATACAGCGGGAAAACAGCCATCTGCTTTTGGGAGCCGAGCAGGATGGCCTTCTGATCGGCTCCGTCATGGGCGTGATCTGTAAGGAGTTATATGGAGATTGCAGACCATTTTTAGTTATCGAAAATATGATTGTCGATGACCTTGGACGGCGGAAAGGCGTTGGCAGTGCGTTGCTGTCAGAGCTGGAAAAAAGGGCGAGAGAAAGGCACTGCACCCAGATGATTTTGGTTACGGAAATCGAAAGACAGGATGCCTGCGGGTTCTATGAATCCTTCGGCTTTCAAAAGAATAACAAGGGATACAAGAAAAAATTATGACCGGAATCATTACATGAAAAACGGCAGATCGCGCGGAAATGCATCTGCCGTTGGATTCCGTCATATGTTGCGATAAACGATTTTCTGCTCTTTTGCGTACTTTTCCGCTTGTGAATCTTTTTCACACAGCAGAGTGAAGTAGTTGAGCTTATAAGCTCTGGCGTGTTCATACATGTAGCCGAAAGCACATTGTCCAAAAGTCACCACGGAGGCGGGGATGTAGAGCTCTGTCAGATCTGGACAGGTAAAGATGCCGAAGTCGGCAATTTCTTTCAAACCGGCGGGGAGGGAGAGCTTTTTTAAATAGCGGAGATCAGTAAAAGCTCTTTCTGAGATTTTGATAAGGGTCTCTGGCAAAACGATTTCCCGGGCAATGGATTTTTTCCCTAGGGAAATAACGTCTGTCCCGATTTCGGTGACGGGACAGCCCTCAACGAAGGAGGGCAGAACTATGACGGCTTCCGGCTGAGGAATTCGCGTGATGACTGCTGTCTTGTCATCCCTGATATCGTATTCTAATTGCATAGTAGAATTCCTCCCTTATTTTTCGTTGAGACTCATCAAATCAAAATGAGCGTTTTCAGGCGCCCAGTGAATTTCTGCCAGGTATTTTGAAACTTCGTCAGCCTTGTATTCCTTAAAGAGCTCTAATATTTCCTGGTGTTCGGCATTGGTGGCCGTCAAAGTTCTGCTGATTTCACCCTCAGGATCATCTAGATAGCTCTTTTTTAGGAACTTGTTTTTGATCTTTGCCAGTTCTTCGATCAAAGCGTTGTTGCCGCATTTGTCGATATAGACTTGATGAAAGATTTTTTGCTGCGTTAAATACATCTCATAGTTCTTCGATTCGATGGTAAGGGTCATACTGTCGATATAGAACTGCATGTCTTTAAAATCTTTTTCCTCTAAATTTGGACAGGCTAATCTGGCAGCCAGACCATCCAGGTCTCCGATAATTACATATAGATCTGTCGCTTCTTCTTCTGACAGACTTTTTACGACAAAACCCTTGCGGGGAACGTTGTCTAAAATACCTTCAGAAGCGAGTTGAATCAGCGCTTCTCTGACAGGGGTCCTGCTGATGGAAAGTTCCTCACAGATGACATTTTCATTTATTTTTTCTTCTGGTCTGAGATTACCTACTAAGATTTGATCTGCAATGTAATCATATACGTGGTCTTTTAATGTCTTAAACTTGTTCATAATCCTTCTTTTACTCACTTTCT
>ERZ791934.409-NODE-409-length-59473-cov-3.875576_pt1 | contig 59473 bp, 54 predicted proteins | sample MGYA00510125_ERZ791934 | MGnify/ENA primary metagenome ERZ791934 (study PRJEB30046, sample SAMN00993240) | human gut metagenome | study: EMG produced TPA metagenomics assembly of the A metagenome-wide association study of gut microbiota in type 2...
ATTAACTATGCTTTTACTATTTTATATTTTGTGATATAATTTAAAGACCATAAATTAAGGAGGAAGTCAAATGAGAAAGAGTTTAAAGAAAAAATCTGTTATTTCAATAATATCCTTGTTATTAATCGCAATGTCATCTTCATCGCTTGTATTTGCTAATGAAGCTTACACTGTATCTAAGGATGGCGTGGTAACGGAAACAGTTTCAGGAATGCGTGCCAAAGCATGCAAAAGAATGAACGATATGGCAAGCGTTAAGTGGGAGCTGGATGAAACTTTGCGTTATTGTTCAAAGAAAAATAGTGATGGTACATTAGATACAGATAGTAAAGTATCTCTAAACAAGTATCTACACGGCGAAATTTCTGGGGGAATCATCACACGTACAGGAATACCATATTCACAGGTATACAGAGAATTCAGCAGCACCACAGCAAATCCGTTTATCAGAAAGCTTGAGCCAATAACAGTGATTAATGGAAAAACTTACTATTCAGTTAAAGGCGTTGATTGTTCCTCTGCAGTCTCTTTCGCTTGGAGAACTGCTGCCAAAAACGATTTGCCGTCATATACTGATGATTTCATGAAAATGACAAGGAAAAAGAAAGGCAGTAATTCAAGTAGCAAAAATATCTATACGACCAGAGCTTTGCTGAGGGATGCTACCAAGCAGGTAGAATCAAGCTTTACCGTTGGGGACGTGGAATATAAGACAGGATGCTTTGTATCCCTAGTTGGATCTTACGGTGACTATGCTGCTTATAACAGTGATGCAGATTACACTACAACAATAGTGGACGGGATTAAGAATTATGCTAATTATCCAACTGGAGAAAACGTATATAATCAAGTATATGCCAAGATCCTGCCTGGAGATGCATTAATCGCACGTAACGCAAATTATGGTCATGTTCGACTTGTCACAAATGTAGAAATATTCTATACCGATTCTAAACAAAAAACGGTTGATGAAACTAGAAGCAAAATTTATTGGACTGAACAGATTGGTTTCCCGAAGGGACAATACAACGCTACTTCTTCTTGGAACGTATACAAGTCTGATACTTTCTATAATTTATTTAACGGCACAGCCAATAATGGTGATTATACGAGAAAATACATTCCAATCAGAATGAATAATATTAAATAATCAAAATGCCACGCATTTTCATAATGCGTGGCATTCTTTTACGACAGTCTTTCACCGACTTTCTCCCAGTCGATTACTTGGAAGAAGTCGTCTATGTATTCCGCTCTCTTATTATAGTGCTTCAGGTAATAAGCGTGTTCCCATACGTCTATGATGAGAATCGGACGTAACCCGCTGGCAAACGGATTATCTTGATTTTTTGTTGTCACGACTTGCAGCGTGCCGTTACGGTCTGTGACTAGCCAAGCGTTTCCTGATCCGAAGACCGATAAGGCCGCCTTCTTCAGTTCAGCTCTTAAAGCGTCTGCACTGCCGAAACGCTGCTGCGTCATCTCTAACAACTTGCCATCCATCTCTTTGTAATTCTCCGCCGGTGTCAGCTGGTTAAAATACATAATGTGGTTGTAAACGCCGCCGGCATTATTCTTTACACCTTCAGCAATCTCATAAGGCAAGCTGTCGAGATTCTGAATCAGCCCAGTCAGGGTCATCATTTGGAACTGTGGATAATCGCGCAGTAATTTATTGAGATTATCCACATAAGTCTGCAAATGGGCATCGTGATGCAAGATCATTGTACCAGTATCAATATATGGCTCAAGCGCATCGTAATCATACGGCAATGGCGGATTGACAAATGGATAGTTTTGGTTCATATCATCCCTCCTAGTTTGTTTCTTCGCATATATACTATGATGCTGGTACGTTAAAAGTGCAAAAAAGACAAGTTTCTGCCTCAGTCTATCTGCTTCCTCCGCTCTGAATCTCTGCAGCTTCTATAAAATAGGAAGAAAGTTTAGGCGCTTTTTAGGAAGGATCTATCGATTATTATTTATTTTCATCTGACTGGACATCTTCCACAGGCTCTGCCGCATCTAACTGTTCAAATTCTGCATCCTCCGAATCTTCCAGTTCAGTAGTATCGTCCATAGGCTCTTCAGTGATTTCCGTTTTGTCGGCTACTGCCGCTGCGGATTTCTTCGGCTCCATTCTCAGCAGAAGATAGACGATCGCCGCTACGATCGCTCCGGCAAGAGGCGCTGCGATAAACACCCATACCTGCGTCAGCGCGTCGCTGCCCTGCAGAAGCGCAGGTCCAAAAGATCTAGCCGGATTTACAGAAGCGCCCGTAAAAGGTACGCCGAAGATGTAAGTCATGGTCATCGTCAGACCGACAATCAAACCGGCAATCGGTTTATTTTCCTCTTTCTCTGTTACACTGAGAAAGGCGGATACGAATACAAAGGCCAAAATTACTTCTGTCAAAATTGCCATCCACATGGTGATACCAAAGGTGCTGGCTGTGCCGTATCCGTTTGCGCCTAGCGAGGTCCTGCCTCCTATTATGACAGATAGCAATGCCGCGCCTGCAATACCGCCGACAAACTGCCCGATGATATAACCGAAGAAATCTTTTACTGACATTCTCTTTGTAATCAGCATTGCCAAAGATACAGCAGGGTTTATATGACATCCGGAAATCCCTCCTATCATATAATACGCCGCCATCAGTGCGAGACCAAAAGCGAAAGCGACTAATAATGTAGTAAAGGCTACCGGCAGCCCCATACCCATTGCGCTGAACAAGGCGCCAGCCGCCACCGCACTTCCGCATCCAAAGAATACGAGAACTGCAGTTCCAATAAATTCTGCAAAATATTTTCTCATTTTTTCCTCCCTTTCGATAAAAAAAATAGTCATGTGATAATTGCACGCCATTGCGGCATGAAAACATGGCTATTTTACCATGACGATTCCTCTAAAAAAGAATCGAACGTCATGATTCAATAAACGCTTCCTTGCAGGCAATGGCGTAGGATCAACGCGTTTATTATACAGTATGAATATGTTGGTTGTGTTAAATTTTACAAATCATTTGGTGTTTAATCCCAGGAGATCCCTTATCACTTCTCCTGCAATGAGCAGTCCTGCAGTAGAAGGAACAAAGCTGATGCTTCCAGGTGTCCTGCCGCCATTTTTAATCGGCTCTTCTTTTGAAAACAGCACTTTTACATCGTTGACGCCTCGCTGGCGCAGTTCCCTGCGAACTACTTTGGCCAAAGGACAGACACTGGTCTTACTGATATCCGTTATTTCAAATTTGCCGGGGTCCAGCTTGTTGCCAGTTCCCATAGAAGAAATAACGGGTACGCCTGCGCCCTTGCTTCTGATGATAATATCGATTTTTGCAGAAACCGTATCGATAGCGTCCACTACATAGTCGTATGCAGCAAAATGAAACTGGTCCGTTACTGTTTTATCTTCCGGCAGGTAAAAACAGTGAAACGCCTCTGCTCTGCACGCTGGATTGATTGAGGCAATTCGTTTTTGCATCAGCTCCGTTTTTGCCTGTCCTATGGTTTCCCAAGTAGCGATAATCTGTCTGTTGATATTGCTCTCCGAGACAACGTCATTATCCACGATGTCAATCTGACCGACGCCTGCTCTGGCCAATGCCTCACAGACAAATCCGCCGACGCCGCCGACGCCAAAGACCAAAACTTTTGCCTCTGACAGCCGCTTGACGCCCTGTTCTCCAATTAGTAATGCTGTTCTTTCTGTCATGCTCATCTTCTCATGTCTCCAATTATGCTATAAATCGTGTCGCTGCTATAACCCTTGGACTGCAGCTTTCTGGCGATACGACCTATGATTTTCTCTGGAACGGGCTGTCCGTCTTCAATGCCAGCCATTCGCAGGACTTTTGCAGCCTCTTCCCTGGCACGGCCAACCTCGTCTACTTCCAGATCATATTCTTCAAAGGCGATGTCAATATCTGCCTGGTCGACGCCCTTTTCCCGCAGCTCATTCAGCACCAGCCGTTTGCCTTTTCCCTTGCCAAAAGCATAGTGAAAGTACTCCTGACAATAGCGCAAATCGTCAAGATAACCGCAGTCTTTAAATTCACTGATCAGACTGTTGATTTCCTCCTCCGCAAACCCTTTTTGGGACAATTGCTTTTTCATCTCAAAGACAGTACGGCTGCGAGATGATAGGTATCGCAGAGCTGCATCGTTAATATGCATAGGAATTCCCCGCCGTTGCAACGATACACTGATCGCCTAACTCCGATTTCAACATGCAGATGGCCTCGATGCCTGTACAATGCACCGGCATCACCATTGTGGGATGTTCCGCAATTACCTTTCCTACTACGGTCTTCCGCATTTCATCTGTAGCCGAGAACAGATGCATACCGGCGATGATTCCGGCAATCTTTTCACCCGGGAACAGCTGCTTACTGTATTCCAGTACGGGAATAATGCCCTTGTGACTGCAGCCAGAAAAGAGAAAAATTCCCTTCTCCCCGTTGCGGATTCCTAAAAATTGTTCGTGGTTCATGGGATCGGGCACCATCTGTCCGTCCGCTTTCTTTTCAAAAAACTTCTCTGTCGGTTCATTGCCAGGAACATCTGGAATGGTTCCGGAAATGACAATGTTATCGGTCAGCCACAGCGGTCCCTCGGTGAGATAGAATCTGTCTTCTATCCGTTTTCGTTCTTCTTGACTCCATTTCAGGCTGCAGGGTTTCTTGTCTATTTTGTCCTCCTCCATGCCGTAACATTCGCCAAAAGCGTCTCTGTGAATGTAGATTGGCGCAGTCTTATTGATTTCGCAAAATCTAGGCACCCCTTCTGTATGATCATAGTGACCGTGACTGATGACCAAAGCCTCCGGCTTCGTCAAATCGATATGCTTCCTCTCTGCATTTCTTTCAAAGAGATTGGAGGCTCCTGTATCAAAGAGAATGGTCATTTCGTCTGTTTCAATGTAAATAGACAATCCGTGTTCGGCATCGCAGCCAGGGTTGTCTGTCTTGTTCTCTGACAAAAATGTAAAGTTCATCATCCTAAAATCCTCATTTCTATATCCATCTTTTCCTCGCCGCAGACGACGCATTTCAAATCGTCAGCGATGGGAATTTCCGTAAAGCAATAATTATTTTCTTTCCAATTGACTGTTTCGCATAAGTCGCTGTCCGCGTCAACCATGGACGGCATCTCAGTAAATAAGCCCTGCCCTGTGCATTTGCAAAAGGCTTCTTTGCGCACCCAGAGGTCAAAAAAGCCTGTCAAGCCCCAGAGCCTGACGTAGTGCCGTTCCTCTTCGGTATACTGTCTGCCGGCAATCTTCTCATATTCACAGGGCTGCACCTGCTGTAAATCGATGCCGCAAGGCTGCTGGCTGAACAAACACATCCAAAGCTGTCCGCTGTGAGTCAGGGAAAATTCCAGCGGTAGATCTGCAAAATATGGTTTCCCCTTTTCTTCTCTCACGATCTCTGCCTGTTCCAAATCCAAGTTTAAATCATTTTCCAGGGCATATCTTCTTGCAGCCTCTTTGATCATAGGATATCCCTTATCGCCCTTTTCAAAAGGTCCTTCATATAAATAGATATGATTCAATCAGTTTCACCTCTCTTTATTCTCTTTATTTTATCACAAATGATCGTCTGTGACCACGTTCTGCTCTATTTGATTTTCATTAGGCTAAAAAAATAAGGACATCCGCGGATGTCCTGAAGCTATAACCTTTATTTCTTGTTCTTTTGATTTGCCAGTCTCTCCAGCACCCGCTGATAACCGTCAGCGCCGTAAACGAGACATTTGTTGATCCTGCTGATCGTTGCTGTGGACGCTTTGGTGATCTCTTCGATTTCACTGTACGTCTTCTTCTGCGAAAGTAACTTCGCTACCTGCAGCCTTTGCGCGATTGCATGTATCTCATTAATCGTGCATATATCTTCAAAAAACCTATAGCAGTCTTCCCTATCCTTCAGGGTCAATACGCCATCAAAAAGTTCATCAATATCATCTCTTTTAAATTTTGAATCGTATGCCATCTTGCGAAAACTCCTTTCATCTGCTTTATCGCAATACAAGTATAGCACTTTTACACGCTAAAGTCAATCGCTTCTCGCAAGAGAAAGCAAGGATTCTGCCACTCTTCATCATGATAAAAGATCGATGGCTTTTTCCAGCTGATAATCTTTTTTTGCACCTTTTTTCTGATCCACTTGGTAATCAGGTTTGACGCCTATGCCGTGAATTTTGTTGTTCTTTGGAGACAGATACTGCATAATTGTCAGACTCATAGCCGTACCGTCTTTAAAAGCAACCGTACTCTGGATAATACCTTTTCCATAGGTCGTCGTTCCCACCAGTTTACCTCCGCCGTTGTCTTTGATGGCTGCCGCCACAATTTCCGAAGCGCTGGCTGTATTCTCGTTGACTAGAACCACATACTTCAGCTTCGTGCAGTTTTCGTCAGAATTATAAAACTCCTTCTTGCCGTTCTTGTCTTCCGTATGGGTTATGGTGCATTCCGGCAGAAGCATATCTGCAATTTCAATTCCTTGATCCATAAACCCGCCTAAGTTATTTCTCAGATCAATAATCAGACCTTTTACGTTTTTGTTTTCAAGGTTGGCCAGCTCCGCTTTGAACTGCTCTGCTGTCGTTTTCTCAAAACCGGTAATCTGTATGTAACCATATTTTTTATCTATAACATTTGCAAAGACTGATTGTTCGGCGACTTCTGCTCTGATTAAATTAACTGTCTTCTGTCTTCCGCCCCGCTCATAGGTAATCGCCACCTTCGTCCCCTCATCTCCGCGCATATCCAGCATCATAGCATCCGCATCGCTGTAGGTTTTTCCGTCTACTTTGAGGAGCTTGTCGCCCTCCTTCAGGCCGCCAGAAGCTGCCGGACTGTCAGTCAGCACCTTTGTGATGATAAAATTGCCTTTTTTATCAGTGGTGAAGGTAAGTCCGATTCCAGTAAAAGTACCGTTCACGTATTTTGACCAGGCCTTGTACTCCTCTTTATTCATGTACCTGGAGTACTTGTCTCCTAATGAATCTAAAAGAGCTTTGTAAATTGCGTTCATCTGTGTCTCTTCGTCAGTATCCCACAGACTTTTCTCGTCGATAGACTTCTGCAGAGAATACAGCTTAGAATATTTATCCCCTATCTGATTCAAGGTTTCATAATCAGATCGTTTCACCAACACCATATCCTTAGCGCTGGCAAAGAGATTCAGACCTGCAAAACCGAATAAAAGCGCAGCAATCACTACGCCCACAATGAGAAGTACAAATCTTCTCTTTTTCATTTTAATCATAATGCCACCTTATTCTTCTGCACCTAAGACAGTAATCTGCATGTATTGTCTGCCATTCCACGACTGACAACCCAATGTGCCTATTATACTAATTTTTTGATTCCTTTGCAATATTTCATCATATTCACTGGCATCTTTGAATATGACACATTGCAATTCGCGGCCGTCATCCAGGCGGCCGTTAAACTTCGTATACTGTCCGTTGGTTCCCATTCTCCGCAGTGCCTCAGGCACTAGACTGACCTGCACCAAAGGCTGCGGGTTATCGCAGCCGAATGGCTCCAGCAGTTTCATTTCCTCAATCAATTCCAAATTGACGTCCGCGGCGCTGAGTATCATGTCTGCCTTTCGTCTCTGATTGAACAGAGCCGGGTTCTCCTTGAGGAGACGCTCCATACTGCGATTCAGATTCTCCCGGAGAGTTGACAGGTTTTGTCGCTTCATGGTAAATCCGCAGGCGGCGGCATGTCCGCCAAATCGTTCAAAGAGAGAGTCATTTTCTTTTAAGAGGTCGTATATATTGACGCCTTCAATACTGCGCCCTGTCCCTTTGAGGCAGTCTTCTCCCGTCGGCGTTACGATTACTGCTGGTTTGTTATAAGTCTCTTTGATCTTACCGGCCACGATACCGGTAATGCCTTCATGTGCGTCTTCCAAATCCAGCACGAGAAAATAGTCGTCCTTATATCTTTCTTCCACCAAGCTCTTGCAGATTTCAAAAGTGTCGCTCTGTATCTTTTTCCGTTCTGTGTTGCATGCAATCAGCTTGTTCACGCCCTGACTGACCTTTTCCTGATCATTTCCCATCATCAGTCCTGCGGCAATTCCGGCGTTTTCCATTCTGCCTGAGGCATTCAAATGCGGTACGATGATATAAGATATATTTTCCGAGCTGACGGCGCCCTTATCCAGACTGACGCCTTCCATCAGCTTGACCAGGCCCAGCCGTTGGCTGACATTGATCGCCCTGATGCCGTATTTTGCCAGGGTTCTGTTTTCATCTACCAAAGGAACGATGTCACCGATAGTTCCGATTCCCACCAGGTCGAGTGTTCGGTTCACCACGCTTTTCGGCAGACCTGTTTCTGCTGCCAATGCCTGTGCCAGCTTAAAAGCGACACCCACACCGGCCAGATGTTTAAATGGGTAAGGACAGCCGGGCTGCATGGGATTGATGACCAGGCAGTCTGCCTGCTTGTCTGTAATAGTGTGGTGATCTGTTACTAAAATTTTCAGCCCGATTTCCTTTGCATACTCTACTTCTGCACAGGAAACACTGCCGCAATCCACGGTGATGACCAAATCCACCCCATTTGCTTTGATTTTCTTCAGCGCTTCGCAGTTCAGTCCATAACCTTCTTCAAATCTGGATGGAATGTAATAGGTCAAATTTTTCGTCAGCTTGGACAAAACCTCCATCAAGACAGAGGTGGAAGTAATTCCATCGGCATCGTAATCGCCATAGATGCAGATTCGTTCATTTTCTTCTATGGAAGACAATATGAAATCCACCCCTGCTTCCATATTGAGAAGCAGGAATGGATCGTATGTCTTCTGAGGTTTGTCAGACAGAAATTCTTTGATTTCTTCTTCTGTGCGAATCCCTCTCTTATTCAGTAGTTCTAAAATTCTCGGTTGTAACTTCATCATTCTCCCCGGCAATTAATTAAAATATGACATCGGGTCAACATAAGAGCCGTTGACTCTCACTTCGAAATGTAAATGCGGTCCAGTGGAGATACCGGTAGAACCGGAGCTGGCGATGACCTGGCCCTGTTTTACGTTCTGTCCTACACTGACGCTGACACTGCTGTTGTGTCCGTACAGGGTGCTGAGGCCGCTTCCATGGTCGATGACCACCGCGTTGCCGTAACCACCATACCAATTTGCAATGATGACCTTGCCGGATGCGGCTGCATACACAGGAGATCCCATGCCCACGCCGATATCCACCCCGGTATGACCTGTGTAGACCCCGGTAACCGGATGAATTCTAAAGCCAAAGGGTGAAGTGATCGTACTCGATGTAGTAGGCCAAATGAATTTGCCGCCTTTGTATACTTTGTCATGATCCTGCAGACCAGCGATTTCGCTGCTGACCTTATCCGCCTCTGCATTGAGTTCGTCTAACTTCTTCTGCAGCTTTTCTTTGTCACTCTGCAGGGCAGACTGTTTCTCTTCTGCCACAGCCTTCTGTTCACTGAGCTCCGCTTTTTCGTTCTTCAGCGCAGTCTGTTTTTCTTCCAATTCCTGATGCTGCTCTTCCAGCGTCGTCAAAGTGTTCTGGTCGTTCTTGTAGATTCTCTGAATCATCTCCAGATTTGAGATGAACTCAGAAATACTGTTAGATCCCAAAAGTACATCGAGAAATCCGACGGAACCGTTCTTGTACATTGTCCGCAATCTATTGTCGAGACCGTCCTGTCTCTCTTCAATATTCCTCTTGGTTTCTTCGATATCTCTTTCAGCCTCATTTATTTCTGACTGTTTTTTGTCCATGGTGCCCTGCAGTCTGTCAATCTCGGCCTGCTGTTCTTTGATACTGGATGTGAGCGCATTCATATCGCTGGATACATCATCTTTCTGCTGGTTAATTGAATCCAGCTCATCCTGTTTATCCGAAACGGAAGTTGCGTAGGATAAGCTGAAGGTCCCCATTGCTGCTATCAGTACAAAGATCAGAATACTCACTAAAGACTTTTTCTTCATAATTTACCTCCTAATTGCGTTGATCGAATCATGTTTTTCAATGCGATTTACGTATCTAAGAACTTTCTCATCGAAATAATACTTCCGCAGGCGCCGATGCTGACTCCCATTGCCAGGAAGATGCAGATCAGGTTTCCGGCCAGATATCCGGCCGGCACCAGCGGCGAAGACAAAATCATCATAGCTTGTGTGCCGATAATCGATACAATTTTGCTGTACAGAAGATATGTAATTCCTGCTGAAACCAGCGATGCAAAGATACCGATGAGAATCCCCTCTACCAGGAACGGCCCTCTGATGAACCAGTTTGTGGCCCCCACATATTTCATAATAGAAATCTCGCGCGACCTGGCAAAGACAGTCAATTTGATGGTGTTGGATACGACGACCACTGATACGACGATCAGGAACGCCATGATCACTAGCGCTGCAATCTGAAGAAAATTTGTTACCTTTGTCAGCTTTTCCACAGTTTCTTTATAGTATTTGACGTCTTCTACGCCGTCCATACTGCCGGCATATTCAGTAACCTTACCAGCGCTGTCCAAAGAATCCACCGTAATCAAGATAGAATTAGGGAGCGGATTATCGCCAAGAGAGTCCAGCAGATAGCTGCTTTCTCCCCACCGCTTCTTCATGATTTTCAGAGCGTCTTCTTTGCTTCTGTATTCAACGGATTTCACATCATCGTAGGTTTCTACTTTGTCCATAATCGATTGCGCGTCATCCGTCGTCGTCGCATCCTTTAAGAAAATTTCTACTTGATCGTAATCTGATTTCACCATCTCGGTAAATAGATTCACATTCACTGTTATTACAAAGAATAACCCTAAAATCAGCATCATGGCTGTAATAGCAAAGACGGAGGCCAGGCTCATGCCTTTGTTTCTGCCAATCTGCAATAGGGCTTGTTTGATGTTATAGCCAACTCTACTCATCGTCAAAGACCTCCTCCCTGATGTCATTCTCCTCTTCATAGCCGTACTGTCCGAATTCGTCTCTGACAATATGTCCGGACTCAATTGCAACGACACGCTTCTGCATTCTGTCCACAATATCCTTGGCGTGGGTTACCATCACAATCGTTGTGCCCGTCATATTAATTTGGTTCAAAAGGTCCATAATATCGTTTGCTGTATCTGGGTCCAGGTTTCCCGTAGGTTCATCTGCGATGAGAACCGTAGGATTATTGATAATTGCTCTTGCGATGGCGACTCTCTGCTGTTCTCCCGCCGACAGCTCATCGGGATATTTGTCCGCCTTGTCGCTGATTCCCACCAGGCTCAACACCTGAGGAACTTTCTTTCGGATCTGTCGCTTTGTTCTATGTAGGATTTCCATAGCAAAGGCGACGTTTTCGTAAACGGTCTTCTTCGGCAGCAGCCGGAAATCCTGGAATACGATGCCAATTTTCCTCCTGAGATCCGGTATCTCCCGGTTGCTCATGGCGGTTACTTCATCTCCGTCTACGATGATGCTGCCTGCATCGGCATCGATTTCTTTTAATATCAGTTTAATGAAAGTTGATTTCCCTGCGCCGCTGGGGCCCACGAGGAAAACAAAATCACCTTTATCAATGTTCACACTTGCATTCTCAAGACCAACATTAGTATTGTATATTTTAGTCACGTTGTCGAATGTTATCATGTTTTTCCCCTTTTTTCTAGTTTGTTCAACACATATATCTAAAGTATACTATATTCTGACCTTTTTTTAAATAGAAAATGGGCTATAATACGTCCATTTCGTGTGAAACTTTTGTGAAAATATCCATTAATTTACACCTGATTTCATGATTCTGCCAGTGAAATCTGCAAAAAAATTCATCTGCATATACAGCTTCTATGGGGAATTCTTCGATCAAAATCAAGTCATTGGACTTAAGATAACCGCTGACTTGCCTTCGATTGATGCCTGCGTTGACACGATTTACAAGCCATTTGACTTTTGCTCCCGCCAGTTCCATCTGTTTCAATTGTTTAAAACGGCCGCTGTGCCTGATCAGCTTTGACGGCAGCGGGTCTACGACCACCAGTATCACGTCCATGTCCAGTAGAAATTTGTCCCAGTCCTCTTCTACCTCAAAATCATAGACACAAATCTGGCTTCTCGCCCCCTGGATCAGTCTGGACTTTTGCTCCTGGTCCAGGTCCAATTTCTTTTCACAGTCCCAAGGTGTAGGAAGCCGCCAATTGATGCCGCTCTCAATATTTTTCTTATCTTTAATAGGTTTTCCGTCTTTAATTAAATCGTAAAAGTCGACAAAGGTTCTGCTGTGAAAACGCTGATCCATGGCAACTGCATCGTACAACAGGCCGTTGCTGCGGCTTGGCGTCAAACATTGGGTAAAAGTCAGATTATTCCCTTTCTCTGCAAAATAAAAGGCCAGAGACGATGCAACAAAAGTAGTTCCAACGTTCTGACCCAGGCCGGTTACTGCAATATTCACTTTGTCTATGGGGTTTCCCGCCGCTGAAGTCAATCTGCCTTGACTTTCACGAATAAATAGCCTGTTCACTTGCCGCCTCCTGTAATTTGCAGTGTTCTTATCGTACCACCGCTTTATATGGTATATATTACCATATTTCTGCAAAATGGGCAAGCTTTATTGCATTTTCTGCTGCACTAATCCACAAACTTTGTTCTCAGTTCGATGGTATCAGGCAGACCTTTCATGTCTACTTTTACTACCGCACAAGGATAGCATGCCACTTGTGCCATATTTTCTGAATCAGCCGGATCCGCAAAGTTCGCATATACGATCAAATTACTCTTATCGTCTTTGCTCTCCAAAGCGACTTTCTCTACTTCGACCTCATAACCGGCTGTCGGCTTTTCGCCTCTTGTTACGATGACGTAGATATCTTTACCCACTTTACATGCCAAGGCCCTCTCAAGATCTCTGTATTCTGGTAAAATATCAGCTTCAATCTCTCTTGGCATAACTTTTTCCGCTACTTTCTCAAATTTTATATTTGTCTCTTTTGAGCTTACACCAAATGCCACAATTAGTCCTACTAAAACCACCGCAGCTACCGCAATTGCAATAATCTCTTTCTTCATAACCCAATGCTCCCTTTCCCAAAGTCTAATAAAACTTATGAGACAAGATTCGAAATTATGCAAGATATCTATGATATTCGGTTCATTTGAGCCTTGTTGTCCGCGTTACCATGCCAAAATTATCGAGCTGACTGCCCCGGCTGCGGACTTCTTTCTTCTAATATCCGCTTAGATAGTCCGCATACTCAGAAAAAGTTCTCGCGCCGTCTACCCATCTAAAAACCGTGATGCAAAAATATTTTAAGAATCGACAAAAAAAGTCCAAAAACTGACATATACCGAAAAAATACTTGCTTTCCCTTTCTGCCTGTCGTATCTTGATGCTAACAAGAGAATCCATCAGTCAGAAAAATCAATAGGAAAAGGAGAACTGGTCATGAACAGCTTTATGAAACTTCTAAAAGATGAAACAGCAATTACAGAAATGATGAGAAACCCATATGGCGAGAAGATAGAACTCGACCTAAACGGTACGCATACATACAAGCAGAGATACGGCCAGCTAATGTTAGATTATAACGCAAAGACCCTTAAGCGAACAGAAAAGACATACCATGACGATTCCCCTGAGTATATACAGAAGAAACTTCCTGATTCCTATAAAGATCTGCCCGCGCGTTGTTATTCAGATCCATTATATGAAAATCATGTTTTGCAGGCGCAATAAAGCAGTAATTCGGAGAGTTCCCGTATCAGTTCTGTCATGCAGTTTGCTTTGCATCTCACAGGACAGAATATCACAATATGCCGCTCAGATCAGGGGTCCAGCAGGGTTCAGTCATAGCAATGCAAACGAGGTTGTTTTGTTTCACTTAGCCCGATTCAGTCATTGTTACCTCTTCACGCAAAAGTCTGCGGGGCCTCTTGAGCGGAACATCAATATGCGAAAGGCTGTTTACATGATTCGGCTGTGCCGCTGCGCCGTCATTTTTTCCAGGAACGCCGGTCTCATTGTTGCGGAGGATAACCCTGGCGGTGACAGCCATACGCATAGCACCGACCAGATTATCATATATCTTAATTCTACCGAAGGTGCAAGCCTTCAATGAATCCCCCAATATTCAATAGGAAAAAGGACCGGCTGATTGTGCAGCCGGCCCTTTTCCCAGTAAGTTCGTATGTACAAAACTAATATATTTCTTTTACTGCTCTGACGATATCCGCCGCAGTCATTCCATACTTTTCTTTCAGTTCGTCAGGTTTGCCCGATTCTCCATAAGTATCCAGTTGTCCAACCATTTCCATCTTGACAGGACAATTCTTGACGATGACCTCAGCTACGGCGCTTCCGAGACCGCCCACTACAGAATGTTCTTCTGCGGTTACGATCTTTCCTGTTTCGCGGGCTGCTTTGATAATGATTTCTTCGTCAATAGGCTTGATGGTGTGCATGTCGATGACGCGGACGTCGATTCCCTCCTCAGCCAGTTGAGATGCCGCCATCATGGCTTCTGCAACCATGATTCCTGTTGCGATGACGGTGACATCACTGCCCGGACGCAGCTCATTGCCCTTGCCCAGCTTGATATCCGCTGTCTCGTCATAGAAGGTGGGAACTGCAGCACGGCCGAGTCTCACATAAGCCGGACCATCGAAGTCGATGACCTGTTTCAAAAGCAGTCTGGCACTGGCACCGTCAGATGGGTTGACTACGGTCATGCCCGGAATCGTGCGCATCAAGGCAATATCCTCAAAGGTCTGATGGCTGGCTCCGTCTTCACCTACTGTGATACCTGCATGGGTTGCACAGACCTTTACATTGGCGCCGGTGTAGCCGATGGAGTTTCTGATAATTTCAAAGGCCCTGCCACTGGCGAACATCGCAAAAGTCGATGCGCAGACCGTCTTGCCCGATAATGCCAGTCCACAGGCCACGCCGTACATGTTCTGCTCAGCGATACCCATATTGTAGAATCTTTCCGGGTAGGTCTTGCTGAACTCGTTGGTCATGGTAGATTTTGAAAGGTCGGCGTCTAAGACTACCAAATTTGGATTCTCAGCTCCAACCTCTACGAGAGTTTTACCGTATGCCGCTCTTGTTGCCATTTTCTCTGCCATTACCATTCACCTCCCAATTCCTCTACTGCCATCCTGGCTTCCTCTTCACTCGGCGCTTTGCCGTGCCAGCCAGGATTGTCTTCCATGAAAGAAACCCCTCTGCCTTTGTGGGTCCTCGCGATAATCGCCGTCGGTTTTCCTTTATATGTACGCGCTTTATCAAAAGCAGCAAAGATTTCGTCAAAGTTGTGTCCGTCGATGACCAGGACGTTCCAGCCAAAGGCGGCAAACTTTTCATCCACCGGCTTCACCGTCATGACATCATCATTTTTACCGTCGATCTGCAGACCGTTCCAGTCTACGATGGCGACCAGATTATCTAAGCCGTAATGTGCCGCTGACATGGCGGCTTCCCATACGATACCCTCCTGCAGCTCTCCATCGCCTAAAAGCGTATATACCCTGCCTGGGTTCTCGTCCATTTTGTTCGCCAGTGCCATACCGACGCTGACGGAAATACCCTGGCCCAGAGAGCCTGTGGACATTTCGATGCCTGGCACCTTGTGCATATTAGGGTGTCCCTGGAACTTGCTTCCCAGCTTACGCAGGGTCATCATTTCGCTGACAGGATAATATCCCCGCTCTGCCAGAGCCGCATACTGGACAGGGCCGGCATGTCCCTTCGACAATATGAATTTATCCCTGTCTGCCTTTGCCGGGTCAGCAGGGTCGATGTTCATCTCTTTAAAATACAGGGCCGTTACGATGTCCGCTGCAGAAAGTGATCCGCCGGGATGTCCTGACCCGGCACTATGTATTGCGCGAATAACGTCAATTCTGACCTTCGCGGCCAATTCCTCATAATGTTTTTGATCCATTCTTTTCCTCCATATAAATTTATATTATTTACGGGGAGAACCGAAGTGAGATTCTCCCCATGAAAATCTAATTTAGTGGTTTTTATTATTATCAGTAATACCCAGACTGACACTCAATGCCTGATCTACTGTCGGCAACTGACTGTCGCTGAGTGTACCAATGTGCTCCTTTAGTCTTCGCTTATCGATAGTACGAAGTTGTTCCATCAATACTACCGAATTCTTACTAAGTCCGCCATCGGTTGCTCCAAGCTCCACATGGGTAGGCAATTTAGCCTTATTTATCTGTGATGTAACTGCAGCCACAATAATCGTTGGGCTGTATTTGTTTCCTACGTCGTTTTGAACTACTAGTACTGGTCTGACTCCCCCTTGTTCGGAGCCGACAACCGGACTTAGATCTGCAAAGTAAAGGTCTCCCTTTTTTACTATCAAGTCCAACACTCCTTGTCTTTTACTCTGTCAACTCTTTTAAGGCAAAAGGCACATAATCTGCTATATCGCTGGCCACCAGGCCGTATTCTCCAAGTTTATCTGCTGCCAGGTCACCTGACAGTCCGTGTACAAATACTCCGGCTTTGGCTGCATCTTCTGGTGCAAGCCCCTGACCCGCCAAAGATGTGATGATGCCTGTTAGGACATCACCCGATCCGGCAGTTGCCATTCCCGGGTTACCTGTAGTATTAGTATATGCGTCTTCATCGGAAACGGCTACCAAGGTATTAGCACCTTTTACAATTATCATACAGCCGTATTTCTTCCGTAAAAAAGAGGCAATCTCTATTCTCGTAAGGTCTGCGATGTTCGCGTTGCCTAAAAGCCTTTTGGCCTCACCTATATGAGGTGTCATGATTACGGACGCTTCAGTTTTTCGAACCAATTGCTGCAACTCATCGTATTTTGCAATCGTGTTGAGTCCATCTGCATCGATCACGACAGTCTTATCAAAATCCTTTAGAATCATCTTTAAGATGTTCTTTGATCGTCTATCAACTCCCATTCCCGGGCCTATTGCTATGCAATCATACTGCATTAGGTCATCCTTCGTATTACCCCACTCCATACATATGGCTTCCGGTACGGAAGTTTGGAGACTTAGGAAGATCTTTTTATTGGTGCAAATCTTGACAAGACCGCTGCCACATCTTATGGCAGCCTTGCTGGCGAAAATGGCGGCGCCTGCCATTTCCCTTGATCCTGCAACAATCAAAACCTTTCCACAGTCCCCTTTATGTACATCTACGGGGCGCTTTCTAATAACAGTATGGACATATCCGCGATCAATTAAACCTCTTATTTCCATTTATTTTTTCACCTTATCAAATATCAACGTCGATTCTATTTTCTCTTCTTCCGAGTCGGACTGGTAGATGAGGTAGAGTTTTTCTTCTGATTTGAACTTGTAAGAGAGTGTCTGCTTCTTCTTCATATCATACCATGTGGACGGCGGATCAAAGTCTGCATTGTCGATGCATTTCAATTCCAATTCGCGATCGGAAAGAATCTTGACCGTTCCCTCGATACCAGGATTTCCTGCCTCATCGTCATATATGATGAACTTACCATCCTTGGTAATCTGCAGTTTTAGATAGCCGGTGTAGTTATCCGGATCGTTGAGAGGATTGTCCTCACATTCCCAATCCCCTACAAAAGGCGCCAGCTCGTCCTGCTTGTCCGGTTTCTCCTGCGGCGGCTCCTCCTTGCAGGCGTTCAAGGCAAAACTGCCCGCACACACCAGCACGATCAAAATCCCAATTGTAAATTTCCTCATGAATCCTACCTCATTTAAAATACAGCCAAAATCTCTGCATCAGTTATAACCCCAAAAGCAACATGGCCATTGCAAAATAGATGGACAGGGCTACCATATCGGAAACAGAAGATATGGCCGGATTTGCAATCAGCGCCGGGTCCAGTTTCAGTTTCTTGACAAAGAGCGGTATCATACTGCCGATGATCTTTGCAAAGATGACGATGGCCAGCATAGCCGTGCAGACAGTCAAAGCGATCATAGCGCTCTGCCCGTCCAGCCAGTAGACCCTGGCAAAGTTCAGCGCGCTGAGAATCGCCCCGATCAAAAATCCGATTCTCACTTCTTTCCATAGTATTTTAAATACATCAGAAGTGTCCACTTCGTCTGTAGCCAGTCCGCGGATGATCAAAGTCGCCGCCTGAGAACCGGTGTTTCCGCCAGTGCCCATGAGCATCGGCATATAAGCTACAAGGCTGATGATCTGTGACAGCCTTCCTTCAAAGCTGGTGATGATCATGCCAGTAAAGATGTAAGCGATCATCAGGATGACCAGCCAAGGTAATCGGTTGATGACATGCTGCCATACAGACATATCCAGATATCCCTTGTCGGAATTCTCCCAGTCGATGACGCCGTTCATTCTCTCGATATCTTCTGTCGCCTCTTCTTCCATGACATCCAGAATATCGTCGACGGTGATGATGCCCACCAGTCTCTGTTCCTTATCTACGACAGGAATGGCAAGAAAACCGTACTTCTTGAAATCCTCGGATACGTCCTCCTGGTCGTCGTATACATTTTCATAGACGTAATCCGTGCGCATGATGTCCTTGATCTTAATCTCGTCATCAGAAATAACCAGAGTACTCAGAGACACGATTCCAATCAGCTTTCTGCCGCTGTCTTTGACGTAACAAGTATAGACGGTTTCCGCATCCATGCCCACTTTCTTGATATATTCGAGCGCTTCGCCCACAGACCAATCCTTCTGCAGGCTGATGTAATCCGGTGTCATCAGACTTCCTGCACAGGTATCGGGATAATTTAAAAATGTATTGATCAGCTTTCGTTCGTTCTTCGGTGTCTTCTCGAGAATCTTGTCTACCACATTGGCCGGCAGTTCTTCCAGCACGTCGATCTTATCGTCAAAGTCCATCTCCTGCACGATAAAGGTGATTTCTTTATCGGTAATCCCATTGACGATCTCGACCTGATCGTCTGTGGGCAGTTCTGAAAACACTTCTACTGATACATCTTTGGGAAGGAGCCGGAATAAGATGATCGTCATGTCGATATCCGTTTCCTCTGTAACTTCTTCCAACAGTTCTGCAATATCTACACCGTTATATTTTAATAACTCGTCTCTTGCCTGGAAATACTTCTTGTTCTCCAATAATTCCAAGATCTTTTCTAAGGATTCTTCCATCAGCATATCGGAATCCATCATGATATTATCCATCGGTATGTTCCTCACTTTCCATGTATTTCCCTATCTACACGAAAAGTATACCAATTAGGATCTATTTTTTGCGTGAAGACAGGAATCGTCTTTGATGACTTATAAAGTTATTGCTTCGTTTAGAGTCGGGCCCGTTATCCATATCTTCACTTCCTCTCATTTATTTACTCTATACGACAAAGCGCAAGTATTAACACTTAATTATACCCCACATACGACAAACTTTGCAACCATTTTGTGTACGCCCCACTTTAGCAATGTACATTGCGAAATCATTGGAATTTCAACTATTATATCCAAGTTGATGTTTCAAAAGAAAAACATTGGGAAAAGGTTGACTACAAATTCTCAAAGTGTTATATTGAAAGTAACGGCGACAATATTTACAACTTTTAGTAAATAATTTTAAAGAAAAGAGGAGATCGAAATGGGTAAATTAGTTGAGCAATACATTGAGATTGCTAAGAAGAGAAATCCTGGCGAACCAGAATTTTTACAGACAATTGAAGAGGTTCTTACTTCCATCGAACCAGTTCTTGAAGCACATCCTGAATATATAGAAGCAGGATTAGTGGAGAGATTGATCGAGCCTGAAAGAGGAATCAGCTTTAGAGTACCTTGGGTTGACGACAACGGCAAAGTACAGGTCAACAGAGGTTACAGATATGAATTCAACAGCGCACTTGGACCTTACAAAGGCGGCCTGAGATTTGCAGCAAATGTATACCCAGGAATCATCAAATTCTTAGGTTTTGAACAGATCTTCAAGAACAGCTTGACTGGTCTTCCTATCGGCGGCGGCAAAGGCGGCTCCGACTTTGATCCTAACGGCAAATCAGATGCAGAAGTCATGAGATTCTGCCAGTCATTTATGACAGAGCTTTACAGACATATCGGTCCTCACACTGACGTTCCTGCTGGAGATATCGGTGTAGGCGCAAGAGAAATCGGTTACTTATTCGGACAGTACAAGAGAATCGTCAACAGATACGAAGGCGTTCTCACAGGCAAAGGTTTATCCTACGGCGGATTAGCAGGCAGAACAGAAGCAACTGGATACGGAATCGTATTCTTTGCAAGAGAAATGCTGAAACACTGCGGAGAAGAAGTCAAGGGCAAGACTGTTGCAGTTTCCGGTTTCGGTAACGTAACTTGGGGAACAGTTCAGAAACTCAACGAATTAGGCGCTAAGGTCATCACGATTTCCGGACCAGACGGATACATCCACGATCCAGAAGGCGTTACTGGCGAAAAAGTTGATTACCTTCTTGAGCTGAGAGGATCCGGCAAGAACATCTGCGCACCTTACGCAGACAAATTCCCTAGCGCAACGTTCTACGCTGGAAAGAAACCTTGGGAAGTAAAAGCTGATCTCTACATCCCTTGCGCAACACAGAACGAAATCCGCATCGAGGATGCTAAGACAATGGTTGCTAACGGTTGTAAGTATCTCTGCGAAGGCGCTAACATGCCTACGACTAACGAAGCCATCGAATACTTACAGGAAAACGGCGTTATTGTCGGACCATCCAAGGCAGCAAATGCCGGCGGCGTTGCTACTTCATGTATCGAAATGGGACAGAACGCTGGTCACACAGTCTTCTCACCTGCTCAGGTTTATGAACAGTTAGAGACAATCATGGTGAACATCCATAAGGCTGCTGCTGACGCTTGTGAAAAATACGGCATCGGCTACAACTTGATCGCTGGCGCTAACATCGCTGGATTCGAAAAGGTTGCAGAAGCTATGATGGCTCAGGGCATCGTATAATGGCACTTGCCACAGTTTCTGAAAGAAACTGATGGAAGGCCTTATGCTTTGGGAGGCCTAACCCGATTTGGCGAAGCAAAATCGCTGGTAGGTCCCCGGTCAAAAGTGCAGGAGCTATGCTCCATGGCACTTGACGGCCAATCCCCAAGAGTGCGAGCATCTTGTGCGATGCACGATTGGATGGATTTAGTCGTATAAATCGATCATCGAACCAAAATTTAGAGGACTGCGGAATGCAGTCCTCTTTTTATTATGTAGGAATTATCGATGCAGTCGAAATTGATGGAATATCAAAGAAAGTACCTTGAGAAGAGTCGCCCTTTTTTTCATGTGACGAACATTATATTATAGTTCTTTTCGTTTCACCATGTAACGTCCCAGGTACAGCAAGAGCAGCAGCAGCCAGGACAGCCCTTCGGCGTAGGCGATAACCATATTGCCGCTGTAAGAAACCAGCGTATAGGACATGATGATTCTTGCAATCAGGGACAGAATTCCTGCGATGCTGGAAAAGGTAACATCCCCTACCCCTTCTAATACGCCGCGGACTGACATGGACAGTCCATATATCACATAGAAGGCGGCAATGCGCTGGAAGAAGTCGCGTCCGATTCTTGCTGCTTCCGCTTCTACACCGAACATGGAGATCAGATATCCTCCAGTAGGAATCACCAGCACTGTCAATGCCAGAGAGATACCGATCATCAGCACTGTACCGATTTGAAAGAATTTGCGGATGCGTTCTTTATCTCTGGCTCCATTGGCCTGTGCGACCATGGTTGCAATCGCTGAACCCAGATTGATAATCGGCAGCAAGATAATCGTGTCTACCCGGTAAGCAGTCGTTATGGCTGCCACGGTCTGGGTGCCAAACCCATTCATGAAGTTTTGCAGAAACAGGCTGCCAAAGGCGCCGACACTGGATTGAATCATAGGCGGTGTTCCCAGCTGCAGCCCTTCTTTCACCGTTGTCAAATCCACCATATGTCTGTCAAATCGGAAGCGCAGTATCTCGTGCTTTTTCACTGTATAGCAGATGATGAAGATCATCATCAGGATCTGAGAGATGACCGTCGCCGCTGCCGCCCCTTCTACGCCCCACCGTAACACTGCTACGAACAAAATGTCCAAGAGTACGTTGGTGACCGAAGAAAACAGGATTGCCCAGAAAGGCGCTTTGCTGTCTCCAATCGCCCGCAGCACCGCAAAGTAAACATTATAGACCGCCAGAAACGGGATGCCGATAAAAATCATTTGTAAGTAAGTTTTTGCCAGCCCAGTGATATCCCCCGGTGTATGGAGCACACTGAGAAGAGGTGCAGTAAAGAGCGCCCCGACGACAGTAAAAACCAAAAAGGCACATCCTACGATGATTAGGAAGGTGGATAAAATCCGGTGTATGCTATCTGTCTCTCCACTGCCGTATTTGTGCGCAAAGAGAATGGATAATCCCATGGTAAACCCAGTCATGGCCATGATATAAAAATTGGTGACGGTTCCCGTCGCACCGATGGCCGCCAAAGCCAGTTCTCCTTCTACGTTTCCTACGATAAAAGCATCCGCCCAGTTGTACAACTGCTGCAGCATGCCGCTGAGAATGAGCGGCAGACTGAAGCGAACCAATACAAGGGCTAAGCTTTCTTTTCCCGGTTCTCTGTTCACGTTGTATTCCTCCTTAATGGCCTTGTCACAGTTTGCCTGGCAAACTGATGAAAGCCTTATGTTATGGAGACCATGCCCGATTTAGCGAAACGAAATCGCTGGCAGATCCCCGGTCAAGAGTGCAGGAGCTAGGCTCCGTGGCGCGCAGGCTGCCAACGCCCAAACCTTTCGTTTGGCTGCGTCGTATAAAGAACCAAAAAGTGGCTGCGCCACTCCGCTAGGGAACCCTAGGTTCCCTTCGGCGCCTGCTATGCAGGCTGAGCACCCTCCTGAAGGCGGCGAGGGGAATCCCCTCTGCACACCCCTTTTTTTTTTAATAGGAAATCGATATTTCTTATTAAACAAAAAAAGTGCCCAGGAATCGCCTTGCAGCATTTTCTCAAATGCTGTACCTACGGCTCATCCTAAACACCTTGTAATCCCCATCCGGTGAAGGGGAAGGTCTCCATTCTGTTCTATTCATTCTATAATATGCCATTTTGCTTGTCAAGGAATTCCGGGCGTTTTCTATCACCCGTCTACCTCAAGAATGAATCATGTCCTTATTTTCTCTCGAAACGGCGCAATCGTCAAAATTTCACCCCTGCGGCGCCGGATTCACTGATCACATGAGGAAAATTCATTCCAATATATACCATTATTATCGTTTTATTTCATAAATTAGCAGGATTTCATACATCACGTTTGCATTACATAATTATACGAATTATATTTTTGCCTCATTTTTTCTTCTTTTTTATCTCTTCCCGCATCAAAACCTGGAAAAAACGGCGTCAACCCGCTTTTATTTCAGCATTTGCGCCGTTTCCTCCAGTTCAAACAACATTTCAGAAAGAAGCTTATGCCAGTGGCTTTGTCAGAAGTCTCCTATTGTTGTATAATGAAAGAAACGATTGCATCATAAGGAGGTTTATCATGGCATTACAATATCACACCAAATTAAATACCGGGGATGTGGCGCCTTACGTCCTGCTGCCGGGAGATCCCAAGAGAGTCCAGGTGGTCGCATCTTACTGGGATGAAGCCCATCAAGTAGCGGATAACAGGGAGCACGTGACCTATACCGGCACCTACAAAGGCATGCCGATTTCCTGCACCAGTACGGGCATGGGCTGTCCCAGCACGGCCATCGCCATGGAAGAACTGGCTCGGACAGGCGCACGTACCTTCCTGCGGATCGGCACCTGCGGCACCTTCCAGGACTTTATCAAGAACGGCGACATCATCGTCTTTGACTCCGCCTGTAGGTACGACGGCACCACCGACCTCTACGCACCGCCGGAGTACCCTGCCGCCGCTCATTACCAGGTCATCAACGCCTGCGTTGCCGCCATGGAGGAGCTGCAATACCCTTATCACGTGGGCACTACCCGCACTGCCGACACCTTTTTTGCCGGCCATCCCCGCCCGGGTTCGTCTTTCAACGATTATTGGCACTCCTCCTGGGAACATTTCTTTGAGGATTTGAAGCGGATGAACGTATATGGGGCTGAAATGGAAGCCAGCATCGTCCTGGTTCTCGCCCGCCTCTGGGGACTGCGTGCCGGCGGCATCGCCGTCTGCCTGGACAACCTGCTCACCGTCTCTGGAGACGAAGGCAGATTCGATCCCGACGCACAGCTTGAGCATTCTGACCACAGCATAGAAAAACTCAGCAAAGCCGGATGCGAGGCTCTTTATGCCCTCTATCTGGCCGATCAGCAGAAGAACTAGCAATTTTTCTTTACTGGCACCTGTGCAGTGACGATAGCTGCAAAGATCAGCACACAGCCCAGGACTTCTCTCTGATTGAGGCTCTCTCCCAGGACGAGCCAGCCTGCCAATACAGCAAATACTGATTCCAAGCTGAGAAGCAGAGAGGCAATGGTCGGATGAACGCCCTGCTGACCTAGATTTTGCAGCGTATAGGCGATACCGCCCGACAGAACGCCTGCATAGAGGAGAGACCAGACCGCATCTTGGGAGAAGAGTGCCTCAGCCCAGGTCTGCAGTCCCTCCAAAGAAATCCCTATGTCAAAACATGCCATAGGGATTGCCGCCAGCGCAGATGCCGTAAAAAACTGGATGCACACCATTCTGACCACATCGACTTTGTTCATGAACCGGTCAACTGTCAAAATGTGCAGCGCACTCATCAGTGCGGCGAAAAGGATCAAAAGATCTGACATCTGCAAAGAGAGGGAGCCTTTGATACAAAGCAGATAGAGGCCTGCCAGCGTAACCGCGACGGCAAGCCAGACATTCCAGGAACACTTCTTTTTCAGAAACAGGCCCAGGATGGGAACAATGACAATATAGCAGGAGGAGAGAAATCCAGCTTTTCCGGATTGCGTTCCCATGTACAGGCCCAGCTGTTGAAAGATGGACACAAAGCATAGAAACACGCCGCACAAGATGCCGCCAATCCATAGATTTCTCTGATTCTTCCTTGTCGGCGGCATGCAGTCAGTAATCCCCCAGCGATTAAACAGGCTGCGCAGGGGCAACATCATAAGACCTGCCAGAAAGTAACGCAGACAGCTGAAGGAATAGGGACCGATGGCATCACCGCCTTTACTCTGGGCGACAAAAGCTGCACCCCAAATCAAAGCAGTTATCATTAAATAACAAGAACATCTTACCTGTCTCTTCTCCATCATCGTCTCCTTCTAAACGTTTATGCTTCGACAGCAGCCAGGGCTTCCTGCCGTTCCTTCTCCCGTTCGATCAGAATCTGCTGGTACTCTTCCTCCGTCATCTTCTCCATGGTGATGCCGGTGAAGCCGTAGAAGGCGGATACAAACGGGCAGATCAGATTGAGGAAGGCATAAGGTGCATAACCGCCCGCGCCCCACTGCGGGATGCCGAAGACGCCCTGCATGTACGCGCCGCAGGCATTCCACGGCACCAGATTGGAGGTCAGGGTCGCCGAATCCTCCAGGATACGGGACAGGTTCTTCCGCTTGAGCCGCATGTCCTCGAAAACCTCCTTGTACATCCTGCCTGTCATGACGATGGACAGGTACAGGTCGCCAGGGATGATGTTGATGAAGATCGCCGTACACAGGGTCGTGACGACCACGGAGCCCCTTCTCTTCACGTGGCGCATCATGGTTTCCGTGATGACGCCCAGCATGCCGGTGCAGTCCATGATGCCGCCCAGCGCCAGGGCGCAGAGCATCAGGTGGATGGTCCACATCATGGAATCCATGCCGCCGCGGGTCAGCAGTTCCACCAGTTCAGGCAGGACGCTGTCCGGATCTGCAAACTCAAACCCGTAGTGCCAGACTGCAGGGATGTCCCCCACCGGGGTTCCCTGGAAGATCACGCCAAAGATGCTTCCCAGGATCGCACCGAAGAGCATCCCCGGTAAAGCCGGGAGCTTCAGGGCGATCATGACGATGACGAACAGCGGCGGCAGCACCAGCAGCGGGTTGATATTGAAACAATCAAGGATGCCGCTGCGAATAGCCTCCACCTGGGACATATCCGTGCTGCCCGAGTAACGGGTGCCCAGGATCGCATAGAGAACCAGGGCGATGATCAAAGTCGGTGTCACGGTATAGACCATGTGGCGGATGTGCTCAAAGAGGTTGACACCTGCCACGGCAGATGCCATATTGGTCGTATCGGAAAGCGGGGACATCTTGTCGCCGAAATAGGCACCGGAAATGACCGCGCCCGCTGCGACGCCAGTAGGGATGCCCAGACCGCCGCCGATGCCGATCAGGGCGATTCCCACGGTGCCGCAGGTACCCCAGGAAGTTCCCGTCGACAGGGAGACGATGGCGCAGATGATGCAGCTTGCCACCAGGAACAGTCCCGGCGTCAGGATTCCCAATCCATAATAGACCATGGCCGGCACGATGCCCGCCTGAATCCAGGAGCCGATCAGAGCGCCAGTGACGATGATGATCAGGATGGACTGCATGGTGCTGTTGATGGACTTCAGCAACCCTTTCTCCATGACTGGCCATTTCCAGCCGTTAATAGCCGCCACCAGGGCTGCGAACACGGCGGATATAATCAGGCCTACGTGGATATCGCCGTAAGAGCAGGCGAAAGCGCTGCCAAAGACACTCTCCAGTACGCCGAGACAATAGCAAATGTTAAAGGCAGTCACCACGATAACCAGTATCGCCTGCCAGAACGGAATCTTCTTTCCCATCTTCTTTTCCTCCTATCTATTCAGTTGTACCTACTTTTCAATTACCGTCAAAATCCGCAGCAGATCGCTGAGCACGCCGTATGCGGTCTGGTCGATCTCCGGCTCATAGACATGTTCAATGACTGAGACATCGCCCATCAAATCAGTGGTCAGGGTCACACAGGCAGCAGTGCCGTTGATAGAGGCAAAGAGCGCGTCCCCGCCAACGAGCTGCGGACCGACTGTGCCGATCGGCCTGCCATTTTCGATTTTGCCGTGGCAGAGCAGTTTGTATTTCTGACCGCGAGCCTTGGCCTGGTCAATCTGCTCCTTGGTGATTGCACCGATGCCCTCCCGCCTGATCTCCTGCGGTGTGATTTTTACGTCCATCAGAACGTTCATCAAAGCGGTCAGTTTCGCTGCCGCATCCCATCCTTCCAGGTCCATGGCAGGATCTGCTTCGACAAAGCCTCTCCTCTGTCCTTCCTTTACCGCGTCTTCGTATGCCACGCCCTTTTCCATCTCGTTCAAAATGTAATTGGTCGTCGCATTGAGGATTCCTTTGATTTCCGTGATCCGACATCCCATCAGGGTTTCTTTCGCCAGGTTAAAGACTGGAACGCCATCCATGACGGCGGCCTCGTGGCAGAAGCAGACGCCCTTTGCCGCTGCCAGATCAGAAAGTTCCCTATAAGCCCAGGCGACCGGTCCTTTGTTGGCAGTAATCACGTGTTTTCCTCTATTGATGCCGTCTCTGATATGCTCGATGGCAGGCATCCCTGTCAGAATATTGATGGGCGTCAGCTCTATGAGAACATCATAATCAGCTTCCGCGATGACCTCCATCGCGCTTTTCTTCCCGTCAAACACCTGGTCGTCGAGATGTTCTATGTCGATGCCCCTGCTGTCTGTGAGCGCACCTTTGCTCCTGGTGCAGATGGCAGTGATCCGGACCTCAGTATCAAAATTTTCACAGATATCATCCGTCTTCTGACGGAGCATCCTTGCAAACGCCTTTCCCACATTGCCGCAGCCGATCAAAGCCAGTTTGATTGTCTTCATTTTTTCCCCTCACCAATCTAAATACCGGACGGACGGCTCAGCCATCCGTCCGGCCATCCTGCCGTTATTTTCCTAAGACCAGTTTGTCAACAGCATCCTTGTAGTATGCGATGTCGTCTTCTGTGTGCAGTGCTTCCTTCTCTTTCAGGAGCGGGTACATGAAGTAGACGAGCAGGCCCTTCTCGGTATGCAGTCTGTTCTCCGCCTGCGGGATCAGGATGGACTGCTCGCTGTCCCATACATCGTCTGCGATTTCGTAGCCGCGGTTTCCCGGCAGGTTGTGCATCACTTTGACTGACGGCTTCGCCTTAGCCAGCAGTTCCCTGTTGACCGCGTACTTCGGATAGAAGGTGGCGATCTTCTTGTCCTTCAGATGGTCACTGCCGTGGTACCACCATGCATCCGTGGCGATGAAGTCCACCTGGTCGATGTATTCATACGGATCATTGGTCTGGATGAACTTCCCGCCGGATTTCTCCATCTCTGCCTTGCAGTATGCCACGTCTTCCGGCGCCATTTCCGCTTCCTCTGGTGCACAGGAGATGAAGGTCACGCCCATTTTGGACAAAAGTCTTGCCTCTGTCCTGCAGACGCCGCCGATGTTGTCGCCCAGCACGGAGTTGTCGCCGATGAACATGTAGACCAGGTCCTCGATCTTCTTCCCCTCTTCCATGTATTCCGTCATGGTGAACAGGTCACAGAGGGCCTGAGTCGGGTGCATGCACTTGGAGCTCATGCCGCTGAATACCGGGACATCGGAATATTTCGCCAGCTCGATGATGGTGTCCTGGGATTCCGTCCTGATCTCGATGGCATCGCACATGCCGGACAGTACCTGGGCCGTGTCCTTGATGGTCTCACGGTCCTCGCCGCAGTGCAGCGTCTTGGTCTCCAGATAGAGGGCATGGCCGCCCAGCTGGGTCATGGCTGCCTCAAAAGAGACCCTGGTCCTTGTGGACGGCTGGTCGAACATCATAGCCAGGGACTGGTCCTTCAGCAGCGGCAGACGGATACCCTTACGCTCCGCATCCTTCAGTGTTCTGATCACCTTGAGCATCTCAAGGTATTCTTCCTTTGTAAAATCATCTGTCTCGATAAAGTGTCTTACTTCCATTGTTTTTTCCTCCTATATGTCAGAATGTAATATCTTCCCTCACTAACGGCATGCTCATACATCTCGGGCCGCCTCTGCCTCTCGACAGCTCGCCGCACGGCATCTGCAGGACGCGGATTCCGTGCTTCTCCAGAAGCTCGTTGGTCACTTCGTTGCGGCTGTAGGTCACTACCGTGCCCGGTGCGATTGCCAGAGTATTGGTCCCGTCGTTCCACTGCTCCCTTTCAGCGTCGATGTAGGAGCCGCCTGCACAGCGGAACACCTGTACACTGTCAAGGCCCAGGGTTCCGGCCAGAACCTTCTCCACCGGGGCGGAACGGTCTTTGTATACCAGCTCTCCATCCCTGCCCAGGCTGATTTCAAAGACGTTCAGCGTCGCCTCGATGCCGGGATGGATGGTGAATTTGTCATAGTCGATCATGGTCAGCACCGTATCCAGGTGCATGAACTTCCTGTCGTGGGGGATGGTGAAGGCCAGCACCTTCTTGAAGGAATCCCTCGGCAGGATGTTGCGCGCCAGCTGCTCGATGGCTTCCGGCCTGGTCCTCAGGCTGCTGCCGATGGCGATGACGTCCTTTGACAGGACGGCGATGTCCCCGCCCTCGATGCCGAAGGGGCTCTCGTTGCTGAGCCACATGGGCGTATCCCCGTCGGCAAAATCCGGGTGGTTACAGAAGATGTGCTGCCAGACCACGGTCTCCAGCTCCCTGCCCAGCTTCTCCATGTTGTGGAAGCTCATGCCCCGTCCGATGGAGGAACCGGGATCCCTGGTGTAGTACAGGTTCGCCAGGGGCTCCGTATAGTACAGCTCGTACTCCGCGTCGGGGAAGAAGCGGCAGAAGTCCGCAGCCCCCCGTTCCCCGATGTCGCCCTTCCTGACGCCTGCCATGATTTTGTCCGCCATGGCGCGGGCGTCCAGGGACAGCAGGTATTCCGCCAGCTGGCCCCGCAGGTGCCCGTTATGGATGCCGTGGACGTCCAGGAACCGCTCCAGGAATGCCCCGCGGCTCCCTTCCCTGTCGAAGGATTCCCGGAACAGGTCTTCGATGTAGACCACCTCCGTGCCCTCTGACCGCAGGATGTCCGCGAAGCAGTCGTGCTCGTACTGTGCCCCCTTCTTCCACGGGATGTCGTCGAAGAGGTGGCGCGGCATGGTCTGGGGGATCACGCCGTCGATCTCGTCCCCGGGCCTGTGGAGCATGACCTTCTTCAGTCTTCCGATCTCCGAATAGACGTTAATCTTACTCATTGTTTCTCCTTTCTATTTCACTATTGCTAAAACACTCTGATTTTTCTATCCTGTCAAATGCTTCTTTCAGCACAGGAATCTCTACTGTACAGGCAATCCGCAGATAACCTTCTCCGCAGCTGCCAAAGGCATTTCCCGGCAGCATCAGCACGTGGCATTCCTGCAGGATTCTTTCGGCAGCCTCCTCTGAGGTCATCCGGGTGTCTCTGATGTTGATAAACAGGTAGAAACTGCCTTTTGGCGGCTGGATGACATGCATGCCGGGAACCCTGTTGATTCGTTCCGCCGCATAACACATCCTTTCCCGAAAGGTTGCAACAAGCTGCGGCTGAATCTCCTTGCGGCAGCGCAGCGCATGAATCGCAGCTCTCTGGGAAATAGACGGCGCGGTAAAGACCACGTTTTCGTTGATCTGCTGAATCACTTTGATGATATGGGGCGCGGCGATGATGTTTCCAACACGCCAGCCTGTCATGACATAATCCTTTGAAAAACTGTTCAGCGTAATTGTCCGCTCCGCCATGCCCGGCAGAGATGCAAAAGGAACAAAGGGATGCTGATAGCTGTACGCCGTATAGATTTCATCTGAAATGACTACGAGATCGTACTCCTCAGCAATGGCTGCAATCTGCGCCATGGTCTCCCGTGTCAGGCAGCTCCCCGTCGGATTGTTGGGTGAATTGATGACGATCGCCTTCGTTCGTTCCGTTATGCAGGCTCTCAGCCTGGCGAGGTTGATCTGAAAATCCTCATTCTCGAAAGTATCCAGCTCTATGGGAATTCCCCGCGCCAGTTCCACCTGCTGGGGATAAGGCGTAAAATGGGGTGACTGCAGAATCACCTCGTCGCCGTCGTCTAGTACGGCTTCCAGCGCCAGATACATGCCCAGGGAAGCAGATGCCGTGACAAAGACCTCTTCATCGGCAACATCCATCTCAAATTCTTCCTTGTAGTAGTTGCAGATTTCTTTCCGCAGTTCGGGGTCGCCCCTGAAATCGGTATACTTGGTGTGACCGGATCTGGCGTCCTCATAGGATTTGTCGATGATGATCTGCGGTGTCACGATATCGGGATCTCCCAGGCTCAGGTTGATGACGTCGTCAAAGCACTTTGCCAGCACATCGGACTGTCCCATAGCCGTAGCCTGATCTTTCCAGTATCGTTTTGCAATAAACCGATGTTTCATTGTCTTAAATTTCTTTTAACAGTCCCGCGATGATGTCCAGACCCTTCTGCAGTACGTCCGGGCTGAAGGCATAGCCGATTCTGATGCAGTGCTCCATCTCGAAACAAGAACCCGGCGTCGTCAGAACGCCTCTCTCCTTGACCAGGCGGACGCAGAAATCAAAGGACGGAATGTCTTTGTCGTAATACACCAGGGCTGTCGTACCGGCAACAGGTCTCACGTAGTCCACACCTTCCGTCTCCTTCACCCACTTGTCGAGGACGTTTCTTCCTTCCAACAGGATCTTGGCATTTCTCTCGTAGAGCTTATCTTTATGCGCAAGAGCCAGGCTTGCCAGAATATCGTCGATGTAGCCGCAGCTGATGGTGTCGTAATCTCTTCTGCCGCAGAACTGTTTCATGATTTCCTGATCCTTTGTCGCGATCCAGCCGATGCGAAGGCCTGCAAGACCGAAAACCTTAGACATGCTGGACGTCGAAATGCCCTTGTCATAGAGATCGGCAATGGAATACATGTAGCTTCCGTCCTCTGAAATGCCTCTGTACGCTTCGTCGCAGAGTATGTAAGCCCCCACCTTGTCAGCCATCTTGACGATTTCCATCATGACGTCTTCTGGAACAAAAGCGCCCGTCGGGTTATCCGGATTGCAGATGGAAATCAGCTTCGTGTTCTCATCGATCAAAGCTTCCATCTCCAGAAGGTCAGGTACAAATTCATTCTCTTTCTTCAGCCAGAGCTGTCTCACCTCGGCACCGATGGATTCAGGAATGGAATAGTGCTGCTGATAGGTCGGCAGTACGGTGACGACATTATCGCCCCGGTCTACCAGCGTCGCGATGACCATGTGGTTGGCGCTGATTCCGCCGTGGGTCGGCACCACGTCTTCCGGCGTCAGATCTCTGTAGAGGCCTGCAATCCCTTTCTTCAGTTCAGGGGAGCCGTGGATATGTCCGTATACCAGTCTCTCCCCTTTCAGCCCTGACAGAAATGCGTCCGGATCTTTTCCACAGAGTTCCAATAACTCCCCGACTTCCAAAGAGTCGATACAGGTTTCTCCCAGGTCGTAAGTCAAAAATCCTTCGTACTCATCCATCCAGCGTTCCACTTTAAATCTTTCCAGTTTCATAATGCATTCTCCTTTGTTACTTTCTATAATTCTATTGTCTGTCCCAAGCCTTGCTTTTTTGCCTCTCTGATGGCAAGCATGCCTGTGGCCAGATCAAGAAGTGCGGTTCCTGTAGCATCGAAGACGGTAATCTGTTCATCATCCTCTCTGCCCGATGCTTTTCCTGTGATGATATCACCGATGATGCCGCTGATATTTTCTCTGTTCATGATGCCTTTTTTGATGGGAATCTCAATTTCTCCCACGTTGATACATTGCTCGATATCGTCCGTAAAGACCTTTGCATCTGCGAAGATTTCCGGGTCGATTTCCTCTTTGCCCGCCATGTCGGATCCGATGCAGGAAAAGTGGGTTCCCGGCTTGACCCATTCCTTTTTGATGATGGGTTCTCGCGAAGGCGTGACGGTGATGATGATATCACTTGTGCCGGTCGCCTCTGCAATGTCTTTTACCGCGGTAAATTCTGCTTTTACATCCTCTATGCCAAAGTCTTTTGCCAGGGTGCCTCTGAGGTTTTTTACAAATCTGTCTGCATTGTCATAGTCCAGTCCGTCATAGACCATCACCTTTTCAATTCCAGGGAAGCTGAGCAGGGTTGCCGCTGCCTGGAAGGTTGCCACGTGTCCTGCCCCCACGATCAGCAGATTTTTCGCATGCTTTCTCGCCAATAGCTTTGCCCCGATGGCGCCGGCAGCACCGGTTCTGATGCCTGTAATATGGGAACCGTCCAGCAGCCCGACAGGCGCTCCGGTCTTTGCATCAAAGATCAAAATGGTGCCCAGCAGTGCCGGCAGGCCTGCCTTGCCGTTCTCCTCAAACCAGGATACTGACTTCAGGCCGTAGATACCGGCATCCTTCAGCCATCCCGATTTGATATCCATCTCTGCACTGCCTGGTACAAACTCCTCTGTAATCAAAGGATAAATTGCCGAAGCCCCGGCAGACTGGGCCCGATAGACTTCTTCTATGGCAGCAATCACGTCCTCCATCTTCAGCACCTTGACGGTGTCTTCCATTTTCAAGACTTTCATCTCTAACATTTTCTCGTCTCCTTTCCGCCTCTGTTCGATTTCAATAACATTTTACTTGCAGACAAGTCTGTTTTTTTTAGTATTTTTTTGAATTCTCTCTATATTTTTTGGTATTTTACCAATCGAAATTGGCGGAGATCTGTTTATAATTAGATGTATAGAAAAACAGCGGAGGAGGTTTTAGAATGGCACTGACAGTAAAAGATATCCTGCAGCTTGACGGTCTTTCAAAGATGCGTCTCATCGCAGGCGAGGGCGGTCTGGATCGTTACGTGGTTTCCCTCGGCATCGCAGATAATGAATTTTCTTCCTTTGCCGATCAATCAGAAAGGAACGTCTTTGAGGCGGACATGATCATACTGAGCACCCTGCTCTTTGCCAAAGAAGAACCTGGCCTCATCCTTTCAACGACAAAATTTCTCTGTGAAATCGGCGCTGCCGCCTTTGCCTGTAAGACGACAATCTTTGAGAAGCTTCCCCAGGAGGTCATCGACTTTGCCAATGCACACGACTTCCCGATCATTCAATACGACGCTGACCTTTACATGGAGAGCATCATCTTCGAAATACTGGATGCGGTTCGAAAAGAGGACGACAATTTCTTTTCGGAAGAAAACCTGGATCAGATGATTGCGGGCAATCTGACAAAAACACAGATCTATTCCCTGAGCAAAAACATCTCCCTGAAGCTGAAGGAATATGTCATGGCCGTCTATATCAAAGGGGAAGACGAGGATTTTCAACTCAATCTGGAGCGTTATTCAAAGGTCTTCTATCTCAATCGCAACCTGAACACCAAGGCCCTCGTATGCAAATACAAAAACGGCCTCTTTGCGCTCCTGACCGCCCGTCAAAAGAAAAAACAAAGTTTTGCAATCATATTACGTGAATTAATGGAGTTTCTCTCTCCTTCCAAAGAAGGACTCTATGTCAGCTGCAGCCGCATTCACGACCCCTATAAAGAACTGGATCAGTGCATCAGAGAAAGCTATTACACCCATATCGCTTCCAAGGCGGAAGAAAAATCCTTTGGCAGCTACGATAAAATCGGCGCTTATCAGCTCCTGGTGCCACTGGCCGATACAGAGGCCATGAAGGATTTCATGACTTCCCTGATCGATCCAATCAGAGAAAAGCCGGAGTTCTTCGAAACGATCAGGCAGCTGGCGCTCAATGAAGGGGACATCTTCAGAACGGCATCGTCCCTCCAGTGTCATCACAACACCATCCGTTATCGCATCAGCAAGATCAAGCAGTTCCTGTTCTGTGAAGAGATGAGCGATCAGGAGTTCTACGTCAACATCTCCCTGGCTGTGCGCCTCTATATGCTCAATGAGAATAAATGATATATGGATAAAAAATACTTTGCATAGGTTATTGACTTCCCCATATAACTGCAAACAAGCAGCGCTTTGCCGCAGCCACAAAGAAACGGCTCACAGCATTGTTTTCGAAATGCTTTGAGCCGTTTCTTTCATTTTACAACTTATAAAATACAGGTTTCCGTTCTTTGTAGACTGCATAATACTTAAATCCGCATGTCTTTACGATCTCCCCTGCCTCTTCAAAGCACTCTCCCACACGCTGCGGGGTGTGCGCATCGGAGCCAAAGGTGATGATCTCGCCGCCAAGCTCCGCATAGCGGCTGATAATTTCAACCTTCGGGTTGGTCAGCCCCAGGCTTTTCAGCCTGGAGGTGTTCACCTCTATGCCCCTGCCAGACTCAATCAGAGCCTGCAGGATGTTGTCCAGTACGTCACCATATTTGCTGTAGGAAAAGGTCTCGATGGCGCCCGGCGCATATCGGAAGATAAAGTCCAGATGGCCGCAGACATCGAAGTCTGGTATCCTGACGATATTCTCGTACTCCTCCTGAAAGTAGAGCCTGCAGATTTCCTCTGTGCTCTTCCCCTCATAGGTTCTGAGATCATCAGCGCCCTTCCCTCTGAAATTATGGGTCGAGCCGATGATGAAATCAAAGGGATAGTCTCTCGCATACGCCGCCAGCTTTTCCGGCAGGTGGGGCTGTAAGCCCAGCTCCACCCCCGTCAGCACTTCAATTCTGCCCGCATACGCTTCTCTGATCTGCGCCAGATCAGCAAGATATCCTTCCATATCGTCCGTGTCACCGATCAAAAATGTGTAATTGTCCGGCGGGAAGATGGGCTGGTCGTAGTCCTGATGCTCCGTGATACAGATGTGCTTCATGCCCAGCCGCAGCGCACTTTCGATTTGATGGCGAACCGGCGTCTTGGAGTCGCTGGACCACCTCGTATGTATATGCATGTCACTAATCATATATCAGCCTTCTTTCTTCTATGCAGTTGCAGTTTCCGCCTCTTTTTCAAGCGGTTTCATGCAGATTCCCGTAATGCTGTAGAAGTATGCCAGAATCCAGATGGCGTAGCTCATGAAGCAGAATGGGAAGTATTGTGCGATCGGCACGCCCAGTACAGACGGATAATAGATGCCGGAAGCCGACCAAGGAATGAACCCAGCCGTACCGGTACAGAAGTCCTCCATGGTTCTGGACAGATTCAAGGTGGACAGTCCCATCTCTTTGTACTTCTCCGAATACATTTCGCCTGTGAGAATCAACGCCAGTGTCGAACTTCCTCCGATCGCCGTCAGAACTACACAAGAAATAGAAGTCACGAAGACGAGGCTGAATCTGGTCTTCACAGACAGCAGCAGTTTTCCCAGCAGCGCTTCGATGGCGCCGATATGCTCCATGATCGCCGCAAAATATAAGCAGATATATACCGTGATAAAGGATTTCATCATGGAAGCCAGCCCGCCTCTGTTGAGCAGGGCCATGGCGTCGTCACCTGCCTCAGCAGCAACAAAGCCGCTTCTTGCACCTTCTACCATTTCTAAATTAAATCCGCTGTAGAGGGCTGTGATTCCGTCCTCCAGGCTGAAACCCTGGTAGAACACGCCAATCAAAAGCGCGAGAACGGCAGACAGCATCATGATGACGGTCGATGGCTTTTTGGCGATACAGCCGTAAATCAAAAGCACCATCGGCAGCAGGACGATGACGTTCCATTTGAACGCGCCGTCCAGCGCATCGAGGAGCTGCAGGGTGTTTTCCGGCAGGCCCGCCGCACCTGCATCCGCTTTGATGCCCATGACCGCGTAAATGACCAGTCCAATCAATCCTCCCGGTACAACCGTCTTGGACATGTTTTTGATGTGGTCGAAGATGTCATTCTTTGTCGCAAGAGATGCCAGAATCGTCGTGTCAGATAGCGGAGACAGCTTGTCGCCAAAAATGGCGCCAGTGTAGCAGGCGCCAGCCACTGCTGCGATGTTTACGTTCGGCATCGCCATGGCAATTCCCATCATGGTGATGCCGGCGGTAGCCGCAGATCCCCAGGACGTTCCCGTACAGGTTGAAAAGATCGCGCAGAGAATGAATGCCGAAACCAGAATCCACTTGGCGCTGACCAGCTGCACGCCGTAGTAGATGAACATGGGAATCGTACCGGAGAACATCCACGCCCCCAGCAAAAAACCTACGGCGATCAGCACCGAGTTGGCCGGCGCGGCCGCCTTGACCTTCTCTGCGGAAAACTCTTCCAGGTCCTTCCACGTGTAGCCGCATCGCCAGCCGATAAATACCACGTACATGAGGGCGATTCCCATCAAAGCAGGTGCAGACAAATCGGCCAGAGAGCCGAAGAAGAAGATCACCAATAATACCAGTACCGCACTGAGTGCTTCGATCAAAGTCGCCTTTCTTTTTTCCTTTTGTTTCTTCATAGTTCGATTTCTCCTTTCAAAATCTTTTTTCATTATAAGGGATTTCACCCTATTTCAGCTTAGAAGTTTTCAAAAAAATCTGTCTATTGTTTGGCAAAATACCAAATAATAGACAGTGCAATATCGCTATAATGAAAGCAGAAATCTTTTGGTATTTATCTCACAAAAAAACACGGAGCGGCTGCTCCGTGTTTAAAATTTACATTTATGTAAGTGGGCTCCGTTTCTTTTTCAGAAGTCCGCCTATTCCAATCAAAATTACCAGTATCAAAAGAATCCCCAGACCAGAAATCAGAAACCACATGTGCACACCCATCTTTTCCGCAACCGGACTGCTGATCAGAAGACCGATGGGCATGGTAAAGGCTGTGACCTGGCCGATCAGAGAAAAGGCCCTTCCCATCTTTTCCGGCGCCACAGTCTCTTGAATGTAAGCCGTCAGTGGAATTCCATGGACATTTCCAAAGGCTCCCATAGCTGCACAGGTACCAGCAAATATGATCCATCCCACGAAGGTCGCCGGCATCAACCCACAGATGGTCGTAGCCACACCGATGCCCCACAGACCCAAATAGGACGTTCTGATTTTGTTTTTGATCTTCAAAACGCTGCCGAAGAGCACTGCAGCAATCATCATGCCAGCAGCGAAGGCAACTTCTACGATGCTTCCGTACATAGCGGACAGATCAAAATAATCACTGGTCATCAGCGGATAGAAGGTAGACAGCGGCGCAAAAAACAGCATGCACAAAACCTCTGCAATGATCAGCGTCGACAATTTCTTGTCCTCTCTGTACACTTGAATTCCTTCTTTAAAATGAGCAAAAAAACCGACTTTATGACGCTCATGGTTTTCAAGACGTGGAATCTTCACTGCGGCCAGTGCCGCACTGGCAAAGATCGCTCCAATGACGTCGGTTAACAGCACCAGCGACATAGGGAGCGCCGCATACAGGGCTGCCCCGATCACTGGCCCTAAGATAAAAGAACCTGCCGTCATCAGCTGCATCCAGCCATTTACCCTGACCAGCTCTTCTGCTGGTACCAGCTGCGGTATGATTGACTGAATCGCCGGCTGATGGAAGGTGCCGCCAATTCCTCGTACAAATAGAATCACCAGGACCGCCCATATGGGGAATGTAATCGCGTTAAGCAAAAATGCCGCTGCCAGCGCTGCCAATCCCATGGATAAATCTGCCGTGATGCAGATGATTTTCCGGCTGTATTTATCTGCGGCAACCCCGGCAAAGGGGCTGAGAAACGCCATAGGCAGATATGCAGCCAACCCTGCGACTCCCATAATCATCGGCGAAGCGGTCTGTTCTGCCAACCACCAAATCAAAGCAAACTGGACGGCTGAGCTTCCAATCAAAGAAATGGCCTGTCCTATCGCAATGGTTAGAAATCTGCCCCGCCATTTTGTATTATTTTCCATCTTCGTTCTCCTCTATTTTCGTTATACAATAGCAAACCTCATTTGGGAACAAAAAAAGATAACTCTGATCTTGGAGTTATCTGTAATCAAAACAAATGGCGTATGCAAAGAAAGGTACGTAAGACCTCATTGTCTCGTCAGATAGCGATTTCATGACCTCATGCATCCATATTGTTAAGTAAGTACAACAAATAACTCCTGTCTTTTCGGAGTTTCTCATTCATTGTTCCTCATCTTAACGTAGATACATCAAGCCACCTCGCCTTCTTCATAATTGTTTTCATCATAACAAGTTTTCAGCCAGATAGCAAGCGTTTTTTTCTTCTGTAACATGGCAACCCCATGAAATAAATTGACACGCCTTCATTCCTCAAAAAAGCAGGGCATGATGGCACAAAACGCTGCCCATGCCCATATTTCCGCCTTCATTCTTGATTTTTTTAAGTTTACTTGCGCTACCCCCTTTGCAAACATGGGATTCATACTATAGAAATTGCCATATAAGGAATTATATGGAATGATATTGACTGGAGCCTGATGGGTAAAAGGGTAAATGCCTTTGAAACCAGTCAGATTTTTCTCTCGCACGCAAGTAGATCGTCTAAATTCAAAAATGAAGGCGGATTGGTTTACAATAATCAAAAAAAGTGCAAGTAACGGCTCAAAAAATGAAAATGAAGGCGCACGCAAATGTTTTCATGCGTTTGCGTGCGCTTTGTCTGCTCACCTCTAAATAATCATGCCTCCGTTGATGGAAACCACCGCGGAAGTCATAAAACCCGCTGCGTCGTCAGCAGCAAAGAGAATCGCCTCTGCCACTTCTTCCGGCTTGCCTAATCGCCCAATTGGCTGGCGGGCAAAGAAGTCAGCTTTCATAGCTTCAGGATTTTCTGCGTGATCGATGCGATACTGCAGGGACGGCGTCAAAATCGTTCCCGGGCATACCACATTGCAGCGAATCCCCTGGTCCACATACTCTGCCGCAAGGGAATGGCTCATGGAAAGAACAGCGCCTTTCGATGCAGAGTAGGCAAAACGATCCTTCAGTCCTTTTTGCGCCGCAATTGATGCGATATTGACAATGGAACCGTGATGTTTTTCCAGCATACATGGCAAAACCTCGCGAATCATCATAAAAGTGCCCTTCGCATTGACGTCCATCATTTTATCCCAGTCCTCTTCTCTGGTGTTGTCCGCACGTCCTGCAATGACGATCCCCGCAACATTTACCAGAACGTCAACTGTGCCAAAGCGGCCGATGGTGGCTGCGACAATTTTCTTTACATCTTCTGACTTTGAAACGTCTCCCTGCACATAAATGCCTTCTCCTCCCTGTTTTTCAACGAGAGCCAGGGTTTCTGCACCACTTTTTTCCGTGACAGAATTTACTACGACTTTGGCGCCTTCCCTAGCAAAAGCTACAGCGGCAGCCTGTCCGATACCTGCGCCAGAGCCCGTGATAATGACTACTTTTCCTGTAAATCTCATAACAGTTTCCTCCTTTTAACAGAACGGACTGATTTGCGTGCGTCCGCATACCAGCCCAATCAATCGTTTGCTTTAGAATAATGAAATTACCGCGGTAATCGTAAAGTATACCAGACAGATAACCGCAACGTATTTATACATATAGTCAATTGGTCTGCCCCATTTGACAGCCGATGTCGGAAGATACCATTCTTCCCTGACAGTCTTTGCCCCAACCTTCCAAGCCAATACGATGGCAAGCGCTGCCGCGTCAAAGGTGTACATGATGTTGCCGATGACATTATCGAATACAGCGAAGAAAGCGTCATTCCAAACACATGGAATTGCAATCAGCACTGCGATGACGACACAGGTCAATACGGCTTTCTTTCTGCTCATGCCAAAACCTTCTTCGTCCATCAAAGCCTGGACAGGAATCTCAACCTGATTCAGCGATGATGAAATTCCAGCAAACATCAGAGCGATAAAGAACAGGATCAAGAAGATGCTGCCGCCTGGAATTGTTGCAAATACAGTCGGCAGTGAAACAAACAGCAATCCTTTTCCGATAAATGGATCTAACCCAAAAGCGACGACTGCCGGTATGACGACAAAACCGGAAATCAGGCAGATGGTCAGCTGGACTACATTTACCGTTATGAAGTCCGTAGCAATATCCATATCATCGTCAACATATCTGCCATATGCTAGCAGGCATGCAGGTCCAAGCCCTACTGCAAAGAGAGCCATTCCAGCGGCTGCCGCCCACATCTGTGGGTTTGCCAATTGTGCCCAGTCAGGTCTGATGTAGAATTCAATACCTTCTGCAATTCCCGGAATCAGACAGATACGAATCGTAATCGCAATCAAAATGAGGAACAGCAGTGGAAGGAGAATCTTACAGATTTTCTCAATACCCTTCTGAATGCCTCGTAAACTGACAAATGCCACCAGAAGAATCACTGCCACAACAAGGATATAGATTACCGGCCTGTTGTCGTTGGTAGCATCGTAGACTGCCTGTGCATTCTGTGCATAATCAATTCCACCAAAAGACTTAAAAATATAGCATAGAATAATTGCCATTATTGCGGGATAATATGCAAATAAACCTAAAGAAGTACCACCCATGATGTAACCGAGACCTTTACCAGTTTTGCCAGCGACTGCGTTGAGCGCACCGACAGGTCCCTTTTTGAACTTTCTGCCGAAAGAGATTTCTGCCCATCCGGCGGGTATCACGATTACAATACAAATAACTACGAATGCGAGTACAAATGCGCCGCCTCCCCATTGCGCACACATCATAGGGAACCTCCACATTGCACCGACACCTACAGCTAAACCGACTGTAGATAGGATAAATCCAAGCCTGGATCCAAATCCATCTTGATTTTTTACGGTTTTTTGATCACCGCCTGCAGGGCTTTTCTTCTTTCTCATAGATTGTAAAATAAGAAGAACACTTCCCCCGCCAAATACTACTGCATAAATCAGCAGCAGCGCGATTGTAATTCCTGACATAATTCACTCCTCTCTGCCTCTTACCATCGAGACATAAAAATATAGTTGATGCGTCTAATCCCGTCCCCTATTATAATTAATCAGTTAAAGATCTAAAACTTTAACTAAATAATCAACGATTTTATCAATGTCATTATCGACATTAATTCCCATAGCTGCCAATCGGTCTGCAACGTCAACAGGTAAGTCACTGCCATCCATTGGCTCGTTTAATCTGCCGCCCATGACGATCGGTACGTCGATACCCAGGTTCCTGAACGTCTTGACCATTTCTTCGCCAAAGCTGAAAGCAATTCCATTATAGGTACTAATTAATACTGCACGGCTTTCTGTTTCAATGACTGTATCGCCCAGTTCTGCAATTGCTACATTTGTGCCGAGATCGAACACCTCTGCTCCAGCTTTCTGCAGCACGGTTTTGCTGATCTCTTTGCCGAATTCGTGAACGTCTGTCGAAGCGACGATGACATTGACCCCCTTTAACGGCCGTTTATCCAATCCGTCGATCCCGTTAATGATAGTGGTCTGCTGCCGGTCAATTTCCTTTACAATAGACGTCGGTCTGACAGGAATTCTGCCTCTCATGGCCTCCGCATCTTTCCTGCCTACGCCAAAGTTGGTCTCCAGCTGTGTAACGCCGATGGCTTTGAGGGCTGCCAGCACTTCGCCCGGGTGGGTGATATCGATGTTTTGTTCGTCCAGTCCGTTGAGAACTCGCTCAAAGAAGATATTGCCGCAAGCGACCAGTATATCGGCCTCCGCTTCCACTTTCTGTACATCAACATAATCCTTATAATATTTAGCCGATTCAATGGCCATATCTACAGTATTGTGGGCATCGATAATTTCGTCTACCGCCGGCACTCTGATAGCTTCTGTCACAGGGATCGGCGTAATCGCGTGGCCGCTTGGACAGATCATCTGGCCGATTGCATCTGCCATGGCATAGGAAGTTACCGCGCCGTAGTTCTTCGGCATATTATAGGAGAAATCAATGGTATTCCCATAAATCATCGAACCAGGAGTATGGTAAGTATTGATCTTACCCATTGCACTGTTAAAGATAATCCTGATCATAGGATCGTTAAACAGATTGCCGAAGCAATGGCCAACCCTTGCGCCTAAGAGGTCTTCACAGATATATCTTTCCAGTTTTGCATATCCCACTAAGTTCGCCAGGTCATGGAACTGTGCGCCGAAACCATCGTCGAGGTTCGAGTGGATGATGGTACCCTGATCACTTAATCTTGCCATCAGACCAATTGCCTTGACCATGTCTATGGTCCGATACTCCTCCATATCTAAACCGGGATATTCGTATGTATAGTAGTGTGAGATGTTTCCAATGGTCGTAACACCGGCTTTCAGCCCCAGCATCGTATTCTGCAGTGAGTTCAATGAACCGATGATGTGGTCGCCCAGATGAGGCTGGACAGGCACCACCTGACCGAGACGCGCCCATTCATCCTCGTTTTTCAAAATCAGCCCTGATCCCGGCTGTATCTTGCTGCGATGTTCTTCCGGCACGCCCATGACCCAGTCCAGACAGGCGCCATAACGGTCGATATAAGAACCGGATTTCGTCAGCTCGTCGTAAATCTTTTCCAGACCCTCTTCCTGTGCCTGCCAGGAATTCAGGCCGACGGCTGAGTGCTTCATGACCTTCTTCTCTTTCATCATCCGTTCTTTGTATTCCCGTTCAGAAGAAACCCCGAACTTTTCCATGAACAGAGTCCTGCCGATGGTCACATTCTTTGCAATCCCGTCAATCTCATGATTTAACGTCCCCATGTCGGGCAATTCTTTGATATTAAACTTCCACTTAAACTTCAATTCCATGTCAACCTCCCGCATTAACTAACATCGTCTTATGCTTTTCATCATTATTTCAATTGCTGCATCTTCATCTATTTCCTTCAGCAGACCTGCTGCAAATAGAACATATTCTGTGTCCAAATAAGGTTCAATGGCCTCAGGCAGTAGGATGCCTTTGTCTGCACTCTGCCTCTCTACCGCCTTCAAAATTTCTGAAGGATTAGGATTATGTACCAGAATTCCGCCTGTACCGATGACCTTTGATACCTCGGAGAGATTTTTCCCTACCTGAATATTCTGACACGACTTGTTGTAGGAGGGCATCACTTTTCCTGTATGCCGCCTGCTTGCTGCATATACCGCAGCTTTTGCAATCATATCATCTATGTGCTTTTCTAATTCATTATCCGGCAGAAAATCTGTATTCTGCGTTCGATTGTCAACGGCTTCTCGAAGTTGATCTTCTGTAATTGCCAACGCACTGATTACGGCATCTACATCATTTTCTTTCATCACACCGCTGGAAGTTTCCCTCATTCCCAAATCACCCTCCACTGTCCGTTTTCCAAAGGGTTCTGCAAGACCTACCAGCTTCGCGCCTTCATAACTTTTGTTTTCGTTGAAAGAGTAAACATCTGTAGTCGCGCCGCCCACATCTACAATCATCAACGGTCCCAAGCCCTGACAGCTGTCAGTCCCTTTGTTCAACAATTCTCCGGCCGTCAAAACCGCCACAGGCGTAGGAACAAATTGATTGTCAAACGCTCGTTTTACGTTCCGAAATCCCTTCATATCAGTGATACGTTCTAAGAACAAATTTCTGATGACATTCTGGGTCGGTTCTACGTTGAGCGCCCCTAACTCGGGGATGATGTTTTCTACAGTGAAACATTGTTTTCCGTGTGCCGTCAGGGTCTTTCGGACATCTTTGCCGAGAGCAGAATTGCCAGAATAAATGATGGGCACTTGTACGCTCGAATGAGCCAGCATCTGCGTATTTTTCCATACCATCGAAGTATTCCCTCGCTCGTAGCCGCCACATAGAAGAACAATCTCCGTTTTACTTCCTTCAAGGTCTTTCACCTTTTCTCCCGTCATAAGACCGCTGTAATTCGCAATGATTTTTCCACCGGCGCCAAGAGCTGCTGATTTTCCGGCCAGGGTACTCAGCGAATTAGTCAGACCAATCACAGACATCCGCAGACCGCCAGCTGCACTGGACGAGGCTAATTTTACTGCTTTTTCAAATGCTTCATGACCGATTACTGTCTCTGCCAGCTGGAAACAACGGTTCAAACCAATTGCCGCATCCGTTCCCACACTGGAAGCGACCCTGTCACTCAGCAATATTTCTCTCTCTTCTAAATCTATCACAACAATTTTAGTAAAGGTACTGCCAAAATCTACCGTAATCGCATGTTTCATCTGCTTACCTCTTGTCTGACCTCTCCGCTCTCTGTTTGCGTTCCATTCAATAGTTATTTTTTTATCATTATGCCACCATTTGTGCTTGTTGTCAAGTCATATTTGTTGTACGACAACAGTTTTTCTAATTCTTCGACAAAATAATACAAGGGATGGACTCAATCAAAAAAGAGCACTTTCAGGTAGCATATCATTATTCTTAGCCAGAGTGCTCTTATTTTTCGGTTCAGTACTCACACGATAATTTACAGTACCATAAAAAGACCCGCATCAAATGAAACGGGTCTTTCTTTTAATTCATTTTATCTTATTTTTCAACAACCATAGCAGTTCCCATACCGCCGCCGATACATAATGCAGCCAGACCATATTTTGCGTCTGCTCTCTTCTGCATCTCGTAAATCAGAGTGATGAGGATTCTAGCTCCGGAAGCTCCGATCGGGTGTCCAAGCGCGATTGCGCCACCGTTTACGTTGAGCTTTTCTGGGTCGATGCCAAGGTCCTTACCTACTGCTACAGACTGTGCTGCGAAAGCTTCATTTGCTTCGATTAAGTCCATGTCCTCGATCTTAAGTCCAGCCTTTTCTAATGCTTTCTGTGAAGAAGGTACAGGTCCGATACCCATGATCTTAGGGTCAACACCTGCAGATGCATATGCTTTAATTGAGCAAAGAGGCTTCAGTCCTAACTCGTCAGCCTTTTCTTTGGACATTACTACTAGAGCCGCACCAGCATCATTGATACCAGAAGCGTTAGCTGCAGTAACAATTCCGCCGTCTCTCTTGAAAGCAGGTTTCAGCTTCGCAAGCTTTTCAATTGTGGAACCGAACTTAGGGTGTTCATCAGTATCAAATACGATTGGATCGCCTTTTCTCTGTGGAATTTCAACTGGAACGATTTCATCTTTGAATTTGCCAGCTTTGATTGCAGCTTCAGCCTTCTGCTGTGAAGCAAGTGCAAACTCATCTAATTCTTCTCTTGTCAGACCCCACTGTTCAACAATGTTCTCAGCAGTCATACCCATGTGGTAGTTGTTAAATGCATCCCAAAGTCCATCGTTTACCATCATGTCTACCATCTGTGTGTTGTTCATTCTTGCGCCCCATCTTGCTGCAGGCATAGCGTAAGAAGATGCAGACATGTTCTCAGCACCACCAGCGATTACGATATCAGCATCGCCAGCTTTGATGATCTGTGCAGCCAGTTCAACAGCTCTAAGTCCAGAACCGCAAACCTTGTTTATTGTCATTGTAGGAACTTCGTTTGGCAAACCAGCATCAAGAGACATCTGTCTTGAAACGTTCTGGCCTAATCCGCCCTGTAATACGCAGCCCATGATTACCTCATCAACCATCTCTGGTTTGATTCCAGCTCTTTCAACTGCCGCTTTAATAGCGATTGCACCCAAAGTTCTTGCTGAAACGCCTTTCAGTGATCCCCCAAAGCTTCCGATTGGTGTTCTGGCTGCGCTTACGATTACTACCTCTTTCATTTATATGTACCTCCTTTATTTAACAAGCCATTATTTTGGCTGATTGACAATAATTATATATTTGTTAAATTCTTCACATACTATTCTACTATATCCACTTACAAAAAGCAACCCGAATATTTTTCTTCCATGTGGTCCGGCTTCAGCGCTTCCTTAGCATGTCTCAAATTCTCAAGCCCCATGTCCTCTTCTCTATTTAAATAAACGATTTCTTCCGGTAGGTTTTTGCAGAATTCGCTGCAGATCGCCTGGTAAAGTCCTCTGAAATCGTCATTGGCTTTTTCAAAATGTTCAACTGCAGTATCCTCGCTCAATCTTTCTCCAATGCCAAAGGCCTGCAGCTTGCCGTCAATCAAAATCGCTGTGGAATACACCTCGCTTCTGTCCACAAATTTCATAATTTCACGAATGGCTTCTTCTTCCATACGAAGACTTTCCATCTCGTCCGCATCATAATCTCTGCCCTCACGCATCTGCACGACAAAATCTATAACTTCCTCAGTCATCTCTGTGGTGAGCGGTTTCGTCTCGTATTGATAGTTTTTCAAAAAATAGTTCAGATGATTTTTCTTTTTGTGGAGCGCCCTTCCGCTAAGGGTAATCATCTTATCCTTCCGATAAACGTACTCGTCGGAATCCCTGTCATGTTCAAATATCATCTCACCGGGAAAAGCGCTTTCCAAGAATTGTACCATATGTCCCGGTACTAATTCAATAAGAAATTTGATTTTTCTGTCATCAAATCTGCGTTTTGCTTCCAAAATGGTTTCACGCAGTTTCTCTGGTTCGTAAACGCCATTTTTCGTAAGCGGCATGGAGATAATAGCGTTGGGATCGCCAATCATACAGTCCGCGCCTGCCATACACAGATAATCGCCGATAACCTCCCAGCACAAGCAGTGGGTATTCCGCCAAATATAATTGGCCAGGAAGGTATAACCTGCCCCGCGATAATCGAATCCGTGGAAATATTCTTTCAGTACTTCTGCATCTTTCTCTGTCAATTCTTCAAAACAATGTTTGAAAATGTTCATATATTAAAGCCCCATTTCTTAACTGTTTCTAAATTCTCGTAATCCGTAAAATCAAATTGCAGCGGCGTAATCGTAGCATAGTGGTTGGCCACCGCCGTAACATCGAACTCCTCTGCTTGGTCTTTAAAATCAGCAGGCTGTCCTGATAATTCGTATTTATTGTCTTCAATCAGATGAAATTTATCATCATAATATCTCTGTCCCAAGGGAACAAATTTAACACCTTTGATTTCTTCTTTTGGCAGATCTGGCACGTTGATACTAATTACAGTATGGGGGTCCATCTTTCCGTAGACCTTATCCATGACGTCTACCGCCAGTTGACCAGCAACGTCAAAGTGTGTCGCTTGGTGATCATCCGCGGAAACTGCCACTGCATGATATCCACTGAGAGCCGCTTCTGCTGCAGCCCCCACGGTTCCGGAATATAAAGTATCCCGTCCCAGGTTGCTGCCCATATTAATACCAGAATAGACCATGTCAATTTTGATACCAGCCTCTTCAAAAAACTGCAGTCCGATTTTGGTGCAGTCTGCGGGGGATCCGCTGGTTTGATAGGCCTCTTTTGCATAAGGAAAATTCACGGGTTGTATGGTCACTGGCTGCCCTAAGGTCACAGAGTGACTCTTGGCGCTCCGCTGCCCGTCAGGCGCACAGACGTAAACATCCGCAGCTTCCGACAAAGCTCGTACCAATGCCTGAATTCCCGGTGCATTTATCCCGTCATCATTTACTACTAAAATATTCATTCTAATCTCATAACCTTTCCGATGGAATCATAGATCACCAGGCTGGCCTTGCCGTCATAAGGCGTCTGCGTCTTATTGATGAGAACTAAGTTTTTACCTTGAAAGTAATTAATCAGGCCTGCTGCTGGATAAACTACTAAGGAAGTGCCTCCAATAATCATGGTATCTGCCTTTGAAATCGCATCTACCGCACCCTGGATACAGTTCTCGTTTAGCATCTCTTCGTAGAGAACCACGTCCGGCTTGATGATACCACCGCACTCACAGTGCGGAATGCCGTGTTTGCAATGGGCTTCGTCCATAATATAATCTACATCGTAGGATTTGCCGCATCGTTCACAAAAATTCCGCAACACGCTGCCGTGAAGTTCGTACACGTTCACACTGCCAGCTTTTTGGTGAAGACCATCGATATTCTGTGTAATCACCGCTTTCAGCTTGCCCGTTTGCTCCAATTTAGCCAGCGCTTTATGTGCATCGTTGGGCTGGGCTTCTGGATAAATGAGGTTCTCCTTATAATATTTGAAAAACATCTCTGTATTATTCTTATAAAATGTGTGTGACAGCATGGTTTCTGGTGAATTGCCATACTTCTGCTGTGCGTGGTAGAGCCCGCTTTCGGAACGAAAATCAGGTATATTACTCTCTGTAGATACACCGGCGCCGCCAAAAAAAACGATGTTTTCGCTTTCATCAATTACTTTTTTTAATCTGTCATCCATCTTGTTATTTACCTCCCTTTCAGGGTATAATGGTTTCTCGTTCTTACGACGTTGTCGCAGGGTAGAAACCATTGAATCACGACATTCAATTCTATTTTTATTGGAACTGTCGTGGTATAATATCATAGTATACCATAAATAAAGGGGGATTGTGTATATGAATGAAAGAAAAATTGCATTAGTTTTAAGCGGGGGAGGATCCCGCGGCGCTTATCAATGTGGAGTTTGGCAGGCGCTTTCCGAATTAGGTATTAAAATAGATATTGTGGTCGGTGTTTCGGTTGGTGCCATCAATGGCGCCATGGTCGTCCAAGGCGACGTGGTGAAGACAACAAATCTTTGGAGGGAAATGGCGACCGACATGGTTTTTGACGTAGATGCAGACGCTCAAATTCAGGACTTTGCAAAAGAATTTGTCGTCAACCGAGGCGCTGGATCGACGGGAATGCAGAAAATGATGCGAGAATATATCGATGAAGACGTGGTCCGTGATTCCCCCATCGAATACGGATTGCTGACCGTCGAATTTCCTGCCATGAAACCCTACTATGTATGGAAAGAAGATATCCCAAGAGGTAAGCTTTACGATTATATCACTGCCAGCGCATCGGCTTTCCCGGCAGTCCACACGCATCAAATCAACGGGAAGGACTTTATCGATGGAGGATATGAGGATAATCTTCCGGTTTCCATGGCTCTGGAGAAAGGCGCTACAGAGGTTATCGCTGTCTATCTGGATGCCATCGGACGTTTCAGGCCGGAAGAATTGGAGGAAGTGCCAAATCTGACCTTTATTAAAAGCAAATGGGATCTAGGAGATTTTCTCGTCTTTGATCACACAAATACGAAGAGAATTCTCCGCATCGGTTATCTGGATGCCATGAAAACATTTGAAATATATGATGGCGGCTATTATACTTTCGCAAAAAATGAATTCGATAAGCGCACTCTGAAACAGGCAGACGTAGCGGCAAAGATTTTTGATCTGGACCCGTTGATCTTATATCGGAAGAACGGTTTTCTCGAGGCGTTAGAACAGGCGGTTATCACCGCCAATGACGATATGGATCTGGATATCGACATGTCTCTATCCTCGCTGAAGTCCCTTGCCTCTTTAGGCAAAATGAAAGAGATTCTCAAGATTGCCAACCGCAGAACGGTAACCTTGTTCATTGCTGACAGTCTGCGCGCCAAAAGCAGCGACAGTATTTTTCTTTCAAAATACGCTCGCCGCATTCTGAAAGATGAGGTTAACGCCGCCAAGTTTTTGGTAAACAACGGGCTGGTCTAACAGAGCGACTTTCACCCTAGGATTCTTCTACCTTTACTTGCACCTGTTTTCCGCAAAAAGCCGCGCCGTATCTAATAATTTTATCGACACCCTGCCGCTGCAGCTCCGTTTCATAGCTGCAGCTTTTTATTTGACGGAGAGCTTTGTCGGCCAATTTTTGAAGCTGTTCTTCACTGCTGCCCTGCGGAGCGATTTTCAGTTCTATGAGAATGCCCGGCATACCTTTTTTCCGCGGCATCAACTGGATATCATAACGGCCAATCCCGGATTCCCTGTTGGAACTGATAAAATAGTATCCTGCAAGCACTGCGCACAATCCCAAGAGCAGACCGTGATAAAAGCTCTCTGATGCCGTATCGTAAAAGCTCACAGTCCGCATCAAAAGCTGCGATAGTTCTTCTTGAAGCAGACTGCCATTCCCCATATACAGGGCCTCCTGTATGGCAGAGACTACACCGTATGAGACAATCTCCTCCATCACAGCGAGAATCTCTGTATTATATGCAAGCTTGATTTCTTTGTTGGGAAGCGCAACACGGTATATATATGCGCCGTTGTACTGCTGCTCCTTTTTTACGATTTTCAGATATCCTGTCATCAGCAGAAAGCTGTAGACCGAAGCCGGATTCTTTTTCATCTGCGGATAGATGACACCGATGTCTACCGTGGTCAAAACCGTCCCGTCCAGCATCAGTTCCGCCAATTTAGCACGTATTTCGGGCGTAGCAGCCTCCAATACCTCTCCGATGATGTCGTTGCTGCTGGTGGAAAGCCAGAACGCCTGCGGCTCACATTTTCGATTAAAGTAATTGATCACGGACCATGGATTGAAGATCTCGCTGTTCCCAAAGCGATAGCCGTCGTACCACTCACAGACTTCTGCATATTTCTCCAGCACGCCATAATATCTGCACATCTCTCTGACTTCATCCGGCGTAAAACCGAAATATTCGCCGTATCGTTCCTCGAGGATGGAATTCACGTTGAGATTATTAAGGCCGCTGAAGATGCTCTCCTTTGCCACGCGCAATATACCAGTCAGGAAGCCGTAAGAGAGATGCGTGTTATCCTTGAGGCCATCTGAGAAGAAGTTTCGCATAAAGGTCACTACCTGATCGTAATACCCCCTCACATGACCCTGCTGTACAGGCGTATCGTATTCGTCTATGATTAAAATCGGTGCGACGCCGTAGTGATCGTCCAGCATCTTAGAGAGCCGGGACAACGCCTGGGTCAGTTCTGCGCTGCCTGCTTCTAGGGCAAGAATCTTTCGGAAATACGCCTTTTCAAAGTCACTGCAGCGGTCGCTCTCAAGAAGTTCCATATGTCTGCCGAACTCTCTTTGAAAGAGCAATCCGATGATCTCGAGGCATTCCTCCCAGGTGGCAAACTTGATATCTTTAAAGGTAAAAAAAATCACCGGGTATCTGCCCTGATGGCGTCTGTATTTCTCTCCACACCGCCAGATTTTCTTGTCCCTGAAGTAGACGGAGGTGTCTTCCCCTGTGTTTTCAAAAAACACGCGAAGCATATCCATATTCAGGGTTTTGCCAAAGCGGCGCGGCCGGGTTAACAAGGATATTGCAGGCAGTTCATCGAGCACATTCTTAATCATCAGGGTCTTATCGATGTAGTAATAATTCATCGTGGCTCTACAATAATCTGATACACCGATGGGCAGCGGCCGTTTGGCTCTGTAAGCCAAAGTCGGCTCTCTTAGGCAGAAAGAATCCTTGATACGTAAATCTGAAGGTCTTTGTGCGTCCTCCGGCAGCAGCCATCTGCGGTCTTCTTTGTATGCACCCGGAATACGTCCCTCTGCACAGAGTTTGGATACCCGTCGGTCAGAAATCCCCCAACGCCAGGCTGCCTCCTGACAGCTCATCATCTTCTTCATCGTTTTCCTCCTGATTTTTATAGCATAGGTCCTGCCCAGGCGCAGGCTGGTACGAAAAGGCAATGCAATGCTTTGCTACGCTATGCTGTTTCTTTATTCTACCCTTTTTTCGATGCAAGCACAATGTGATTCGGGATAAAACCAGCTTTTGTTCCCAAAGCAGCGATTACCCCTGCGGTCTCATTCCGCCTTCCCATTTATGTATTTATTTTACATTTTTAACAGTTATCTGTCAATTATTTTTACATTTTATGGTAGTTTCTCCGTATACAGCGTCTGCGGCTGATGCCATGGTGGGGAATGCCATACTTTACGCATACGTAAAATCAAGGCACAAAAAACGGAGCAGAAATCGCAGCGAATCAATTTCCCTCCGTCAATGGTTCGCATGGACGAACCCAGTAACTGGCCAGCAGTCAGGTTCCTCATCGTCAGCAGCAGTGTCTACAGTATGTCGATATGCTCTCCTGCCAAAGCTTTGTTCATGCTGCGCACAGCGCAGAACTTGCCGCACATGGAGCAGGTATCGTCGTGTTCCGGCTTGCGCTCCTGACGGATTCGCTTTGCCGTCTCAGGGTCCATGGCGCACGCCCACTGCGCTTCCCAGTCCAGCTCTCTGCGGGCGTCTGCCATGCGGTCGTCCATCTCTCGTGCGCCGCGGACCCCTTTGGCGATGTCCCCTGCATGGGCGGCGATCTTTGCGGCCATAATGCCCTGCTTCACGTCCTCCACATTTGGCAGCGCCAAGTGTTCTGCCGGCGTCACATAGCAGAGAAAGGCTGCGCCTGCTGCCGCAGCAATGGCTCCGCCGATAGCCGCCGTAATGTGGTCATAACCGGGAGCGATATCAGTGACAATCGGCCCCAGCACATAAAAGGGCGCGCCGCTGCAGATCGTCTGCTGCAATTTCATGTTAGCAGCAATTTGGTCCATAGGCATGTGTCCCGGCCCCTCGACCATGACCTGGACATCCTTTTCCCAGGCTCGCTTCGTCAATTCACCTAGGCGCACCAGTTCCTCGATCTGGCAGACGTCGCTGCCGTCGGCCAGGCAGCCGGGACGGCACGCATCCCCTAAAGATATGGTTACATCGTATTCACGGCAGATATCGAGAATTTCATCGAAGTATTCGTAAAAGGGATTTTCCTTTCCTGTCATGGTCATCCAGGCGAAGACCAGCGAACCTCCGCGTGAAACGATGTTCATCTTCCGCTTGTGCGTCTTGATCTGTTCAATCGTCTTGCGGGTAATGCCGCAGTGCAGCGTGACGAAATCGACGCCATCCTCTGCATGAAGCCTGATTACATCAATAAAGTCCTTCGCAGTCAAAGTATCAAGGTCTCTCTGATAGTGAATAACCGAATCGTAAACCGGAACGGTGCCGATTATGGCAGGACACTGCGAAGTGAGCTTGCGGCGGAAAGGAATGGTATCTCCGTGGGAGGAAAGATCCATGATGGCGTGGGCACCCATATCCACTGCCGCCATGACCTTTGACAGTTCCACGTCCATATCCTTGCAGTCCCGTGATACGCCCAGATTGACGTTAATCTTAGTCTGCAGCATAGAACCGACACCCTCTGGATTGATGCATTCGTGAAGCCGATTGGCGCAGATTGCCACCTGACCTGAGGCGACCAGAGGCAGCAGTTCCTCTGCACTCATCCGCTCCTTTTCTGCCACTATCCTAAGCTCCGGCGTAACAATGCCTCTGCGGGCCGCTTCCATCTGTGTTGCATACTGTCTCATTTTCATTTCTCCTTTTCAGTGTTCTTTGTCAAATGCCGCAGTCTGCTGTAAGTCTTAGTATCTGCGCGGGGAATCCTCACGTCCAAACACGCTTACACGCAAAAAACTGCCAATCGCCGCATAGGTTCATTGACAGTTTCTGTTCCGCAAATATTTCCCTACGTTGGCATTATCCAAATCAGGTTGCAGGTCGAGGCAGTATCAGCCTCCTCTCAGCCCATTACTATGAGCTCCCTTTTTCAGTTATATAGAAATGATACCATTTTCAGATGTCCATTGCAAGAATAATCGCTATACTGTCGTCTCGCTTTCCGGATGTCTCCCTTTGTCCACACGGTTCATGATGTAAAGGAACAGCACCATGCAGACGATGCTTACCGCCAGCGATATAAAGCCGTTCATAGTGATTGCCGCTGTGACAAATCCAGCAATCGAAGCTAAAGCCGCTAACACCGCATACGGCAGCTGCGTTCTCACATGGGCGAGATGATCACAGGATGCTCCCAGGGATGCCAAAATCGTCGAATCACTGATCGGTGAACAATGGTCGCCGAACAAGCTGCCTGCCAGGCTGGCTCCAATTGCCGGATAGATAGAAACGTCATTGGCCAGTGCCAGCGGAATGGCAATTGGCAGGAAAATGGCGAAAGAACCCCAACTGGAACCCGTTGCAAAAGATGTGATACATGCTGTTATAAACAAGGATATGAACATGATGCCCGGTGTCATAAAGCCTCTTGTCGCCTCTACAATGTAGTCCGCTGCTCCTACGTCAGAAGTCACGCCCCCGATGCACCATGCAAAGATCAGAATCAAGATCGCTTCAATCATCTGTTGAAATCCGTCGATGAATACCTGATACCCCTCTTTAAAGGTGAGGACTTTATTCTTCATGGCAATCAATACGCCTACCAGTGCTGCAGAGAAAAAAGCTACCGTCAGACTGAGCATCGTATCGCTGTTGGTGATGGTGTTCATAAAGCCCTCACCCTTCGGTCCAGTATAGTACATAGTGGCAAAGAGACTGCCAATCAAGACGATCAGAGGAACAATCAAACCCCAGGCTGTAGGGTGGGCCCCCTCTTTCAATTGAAATGTTTCCGATTTCTTAATATGGGCATCATCGGCAGTCAGCTTGCCAAGCTTTCTCGCTCTGATTTCCGCCCTTCTCATCGGCCCGAAATCCCAGCCTGTCACCGCTACGACCAGCACCATCAAAATAATGGTAATGGTATACAGATTAAAAGGAACGGATTTGACAAACACGTCAACCAGGTTTGTACCAGCAGGCAGACTTTCCTTGTAAATCCCCATAACCAGTGCGCCCCAGCCGGTAATGGGCAGAAGTAAAGGTACCGACGATGCCGTCGAGTCGCAGATGTAAGCCAGCTTCTCCCTGGAGATTTTCAGCCTGTCCGTAACGGCCCGCAAAATCGGTCCTACGATAACGGAGTTAGAGGAGTCGCTGAAGAAAATCATCAATCCTCCAATCCAGCCTGCAATCTGTCCCTGCTTTCTCGTCGTAATCTTATCTTTGACTGCCTGACCAAACGCCCATGCGCCGCCGCCTCGTTCCAGCATGACGGAGAAGCAGCCCACAAATAAGGTCATGGCGATGACACCTGCATTCCACGGGTCAGCAATCTTGGGAATCATATAATTGCCGAAGATATCTACAAATCCCACAATGGGATTACCGGCGATCATAGTCGCTCCGACAAATACCGCCGCAATCAGTGATAACAAAACGTTCTTTGTAATAAATGCAAGTACAATTGCAAGTAATGGAGGCAGTATTGATAATATACCAAAATCCATAGTTTCCACCTTATCCTCTCTTCAGGAATGCGGTGCAGCAGTGAATGGCACCGAACCCTTTCATCACTTCATCAAATTCTACCGGTATAACCTCTATTCCATTCTGTTCGAGCAGTTCCTGGCTGCGCGGATTTCCTGCCGGCATGACGATCCTACCCGGTGCCAGTGCCACGAAGTTGATGGCAAAGGACTGTTTCGCCTCTGTCTGCGACGGGCATTCAAGGAGCTTGATTCCCTTTTTCTTCAGGGCATCACACACGTCATAAGGTACCTGCGATGCGTGTATCATAGCTACATCTTGGCTGGCAAAGTTGAGGTTGCCGTCGATGTGGGCGTGGCCGTAAGGCACCTGCATGTGCAGGATTTCTGTAACACCCATACGGCGGAGTTCGTATTCGACCATCTCATATCCGCTGCGGTTGGTTCTGACCCCGGAGGCCAGAATTGCGGTTCTGCGATCTACCCACATGACCATGGCGCCTTCAAAGGTGGCATCACCGCAGATGGTTCGGATGATGGGAACCCCCAAGTCAGCCAGCGCTTTTGCCGCATAACGTTCTTCTCCGCGGCGCGCCTCCATAGCCGGTCTGGTCACAATGGCTCCCTCCGGCGTCATCAAAACTAAGTCTCTGCAGAATAGGGCGTTGGGTTTGTCCTCCCGCTGTTCCTCTATGTAGTGGACCCTGACGCCGTGAGCACGGTAGATGTCCGCCAAGGCATCGTGCTGTGCCCGAAAGCGCACAGGATCGATCGCTTCCTTAAACCTTGCTGCCTGCCAGTCAAAGTGTTCAATTTCTTTCCCCGGCCTGCGCATCAAAACTGCCTTCAGCGGGTCAACTTCAGAACATACACCCCAGTCTCCCCATAGATCCTTCATATCGTCGATGATGGATGATTCCTTAGGAAACCATTTTTCGCCTGGAATCGCGTCAATGTCTCTTCTTTTTTCCATCCTTCTAACCTCTCTTCAAAAATGCGGTGATGCAGTGCAGCGCGCCCCTGCCTTTCATGATTTCCGAAACGTCTACCGTCAGCACTTTGATGCCGTTTTCTTCGAGAAGAGCCTGACAGCGGGGATTCCCCTCCGGCATCAAAACCAGCCCCGGCGAAAGCGCCACGAAGTTACAGCCGAAGGTTTCTCTCACCTCCGTCGTAGACGGCGCTTCCAGAACCTTATAACCTTTCCTCTTCAGCACATCTAACACGTCATAAGGCACCTGGGATGCGTGAACCATGACCACGTCATTGCTGGCCGCATTCATCAGGCCGTCGATGTGAATGTTGCTGTAAGGCTGCTGCATGTGAATGACTTCTGTAACGCCCATGCGGCGCAGCTCGGTCTCCACCTGTTCGTAACCACTGCAGTTGCATCGGCTGCCTGTGGAAAGGACTACCGTTTTGCGGTCTACCCACATGGCGTTGGCGCCTTCAAACATGCCGTCGCCGTTGATGGTTCTTACGATGGGCACCCCCAGGTCTGCCAGCGCCTTTGCGATATAGCGTTCTTCGCCTCTTCTCGCTGCCATGCCCGGTCTGGTGATGATGGCGCCTTCCGGTGTCATGAACATCAGATCCCGGCAGAATACGGCGTTGGGCCTGTCCTCCCTCTGTTCCTCCACATAGTATACCTTTACCCCGTGCTCCTTGTAGATCCGTGCCACAGCGTCGTGCTGTCTGCGCATCAGCTCCACATCTACAGGTACGTCTGCAAAGCGGTATTCCGCAGCGTCAAAGTGTTCTACCTCCTTACCTGGCCGTCTCAGCAGAACTGCTTTCAGCGTATCCACCTCAGACGAAACGCCCCAGTCTCCCCAATATTGATTCATATCCTCTTCAAAAGTGGTTTCCTTGGGAAACCATCGTTCTCCCGGAATCGCGTCGATGTCCAGCTTCTTTTTTTCTTCATTCATTTCTATCGCCTCCAAACTTTTACTCTGCCATTATAAAGAGCAAAAGCCGTGCCAAAAAGAAAAACCGCTTTTTCAGCGGTTTTATACATTGCGTATTTTAGGAGTCAAAAAATTTTTACTCCTTTGTCATAAAAATTTGTCATTTTACTCCAAATTATATTTACTCATCTTGTAGCTCAAAGTCTGTTTAGAAATTTTCAATTTCCTTGCGGCCGCCGACAAGTTCCTGCTTCCGCTCAGCGCACGGCGAATCAAATCCTTTTCAAACTCTTCCATAGTTTTGTTCAGAGAAAATGCAGGATGATCTAAGTCGATACAATGTCCGTTTATGGCTCCGCACTGGCTCCGTTCCATGGCATTGAGCAGATATTCCGGCAGATCTTTTTTCTGAATAAAACCAGAGGAGGTGACGTTGAAAGCGCCTTCGATGACGTTTTTCAGCTCTCTGACATTGCCCGGCCAATCGTAGCTGCGGAAAATCTCTTCCACCGTCTCGTCGATGCCGATAATGCTGCGGTGCATATTCTCGTTGTATTCTCCGATAAAATGGTTGACCAAAAAAAACAAGTCGTTGCGTCGTTCCTTCAGCAGCGGCAGGGTCAGCTGCACTACGCTGAGACGGTAGAACAAGTCTTCTCTCAGCTTGCCGGCCTCCATACAGTCGATGGGGTTCTCGTTGATGGCAGAGACGATTTTCACGTCGATGGGGATTGGGGCTACGCCTCCGATCCTAGTGATTTTCTTTTCCTCGATCGCCTTGAGGATCTTTGCCTGGACACTGATCTCCATGGAATTGATTTCATCGAGAAAAATGGTACCGCCGTTGGCAATTTCAAAGATGCCCGGCCTGTTCTCCGCTCCGGTATAACTGCCTTTGACCGTGCCGAAGAGGATGCTTTCCAGCAGATTAGCCGGGATGGCCGCACAATTCTGTGATACGAAGCGTTTTTTTCTGCGGCAACTGCTGGTGTGAATGGATTGCGCCACCAGTTCTTTGCCTGTACCTGTAGCACCAACGATCAATACCGAGGAATCGGTATCGGCAATCATAGAAATGCGCTCTTTAATCAGCTCCATCTGCTGTGACGAAGTGATAATGTCGTCCACTGTATATAACGCTTTCTCTTCGGATTTATCCTTCAGCTCAAGGGTGATGTCCTGTCGTTCATAGGCCGAGTCCATATACCGAGAGACATCCACAGCTCCGATGATTCTGTCACCGTCTTTGATAGGCATGGTGGTGTTGATGGCATTAATACTCTGGCCATTATACGTAGACAGGGCCTGATATTCATTGGAAATAGGCTTGCCTGTTTTCAGTACCCTGAGCAGGCTGCTGCTTTCCTCCGTCAGATTCGGATAAATCTCCAGAACATGCCTGCCAATCAGGTCCTTCTCTTTCAAATTATTGACGTCTGGCCTGTAGGTGACAAAATACTCGATGATTCCCTTGGCATCTACCACCAGAATTCCATCGATATAATTATATAAATTTAAAATCTGTTCCACATATCTTCTCAGCATGGCGTCTCCTATCTGTTTGCCTCTTATTATAGCTTTCGAATTTCGGATGGTCAAACAAATTCGCCAATTTTTCATTCCAAACCTGTTTTCTACCCGCCGGCCTCTCTGCAGCCCGGCCTCCGTTATGCAGATGCCGCTCTGCTCTGTTCGCATGCGTAACCGTTTTGCCCAATTCGCCCAATTCTGCGTAACTGCCCCTCTGCAGCCCGGCCTCCGTTATGCAAATGCCGCATTGCCCGGCTGGCTTGCGTAACCGTTTTGCCCAATTCGCCCAATTCTGCGTAACTGCCCCTCTGCAGCCCGGCCTCCGTTATGCAAATGCCGCATTGCCCGGCTGGCTTGCGTAACCGTTTTGCCCAATTCGCCCAATTCTGCGTAACTGCCCCTCTGCAGCC
>ERZ791934.413-NODE-413-length-59312-cov-8.938471_pt1 | contig 59312 bp, 51 predicted proteins | sample MGYA00510125_ERZ791934 | MGnify/ENA primary metagenome ERZ791934 (study PRJEB30046, sample SAMN00993240) | human gut metagenome | study: EMG produced TPA metagenomics assembly of the A metagenome-wide association study of gut microbiota in type 2...
GCCCCTGCGCGCTGGTACAGCTGGACCTTGCCGCCATGCTGCAATACCGCGCAAAGCCTATAAATGGCCCCAAGAGCAAGCAGACAGCCACCGCCAGGCAAAATATCCGGCTTATTTTCCTTTTCATCCTTCATTTCCCCTTACATAAGATTGAACGCTTTCATATAACAGCTGAACCGAGAGCGGTTTAGACAGCCGCATATTCATCCCGGCATCTAAAATCTCTTTGTTGTCTTCCTCTAAACCATTCGCAGTGAGCGCCAGGATTGGGATGCTTTCGGCACGTGGATGGCCGGAAGCGCGAATGCGGCGGGTTGCCTCCAGGCCATCCATCACCGGCATCCTGATATCCATCAAAATTAAATCAACGGGCTCGGCATCCGGATTCAGGAAATAGTCCACAGCGAGCTGGCCGTTTTCCACCGTTTTCACCTCCGCGCCTGCCTGCGTCAGCAGCTCTTCCGCTATCATCGAATTGATTTCATTATCCTCTGCCATGAGGATACGAATACCGCTTAAGGATACCTGCGGCGGCGCGGGCTCAGCTTCACGCATGGTCTGATCCGCGTCTGCCTGGAGAGGGAGCGCCACTGTAAAAGCCGTTCCCTTGTCCGGTTCGCTCTGGACCGAAATGGTACCCTGCAAAAGCCGTACCAGCTCTGAAATAATCGCCATGCCCAACCCGGTGCCGGTCTGCGTCCGGCCGTAGGTTGTGTCCTCCTGTGTAAAGGGCTGAAATAAGATTTCCTGGAATTCTTTCGTCATGCCGCAGCCGGTATCGGAGACAAGAATACGAATCCCGCCCTTGTGGTCCTCCGACAGCGAAAGGGTAACGGAGCCCTGATTTGTAAACTTTACCGCGTTGGAGAGTAAATTGGTTAAAATCTGCTGAATTTTTCGCGCGTCACCCACATAAAAGCGGTTTTCCAAACCGGAGAGGTCCACATGCAGCTCGATTCCTTTTTCCTGAACTGCGGCGTCAAATATATGCGATGTTTTCTCACTCAGATTCCGCAGGTCGAAGCGTTCAGGCCGTATATCCACACTGCCGTTTTCGATTTTTGCCATATCCAGCACGTCATTTACGATTTCAGTGAGCTGCTGCACCGAATCTTCCATACGGAGCAGGTACTCTTCTTGTTTGGACACGTCTGCAGCGCTGGTTTTCAGCAGATGCAGAGTCCCAGAGATTCCATTGAGCGGCGTTCGTATTTCATGGGATACGTTAGAAAGAAACTGTCCTTTAAATACGCTTTCCTTCTGTGCGACAGACAACGCCAGCTGCATTTTCCGGTTCTTATATATGAACCATACAGCAACGACCACAATGGCCAGAATACCCGCAGTTAAAACCAATATCATCTTAATCTCATTTTCCGTATTCAGCACGGAGGCGCGGGGCGTAATTGTCAGCAAGGTCCAGTAATTATAGCCCATCGGTTCGTAAAACATCACCCGTTCATCACCATACGCGGTGTAGGTTACCAAACCGGAAAGCTGCAGGTCCAGCCGTGTGGCAACCTCTTCCGCCGTGGCGCCGTTATTGATATCGTAAACCTCCAAATCCTCAATGACGTTGTGCCCTTTTTTATTTTCAAGCGTATCGGAGCTGTTCCATAAATGATTGCCCGCATGATCGACAATAGAAACAAAGGCGCCCGCATCCCCATATGTCGTATCTTTGAGTAAATCCGAAATCGTGCTCATCGGCAGATAGCCGTAAATAGCAACGGCATGCGAATCGCCCTGTCCATCCCACATAATGCGGAACAGCAGCTCGTCCTCTCCATTCACCGCATTCTGCGATAGCGTAACCGTGTAGGGATAATTGTGCACATCCAGAACATCGATGGGTTGGTCAAACACCTCAATTTTGCCGGTGTAAGAGCGGGCGGTTCCGTCATCCAGCACGAAGCCAATCCCCTTTAGAGCGGAATTATCGATATAGTGCTGGAAGGTATGCTGAATCTCATCCAAATCCGTAATCTGCCTGTCCATGAGCTCACTTTTGAGCAAAATCAGCTGTTCCGTATATTTGCTCAGATGATCGGAAACACGATAGGTTATCTGTTCCGAAAAGCGTTCAAAAGCAATCAGGCCGCGCTCTGTGGAATTATTCATGAAGTAAGTAACCGTGTAGAAAATGCTGGCCGTAACAGCCGCAACATAAAGCAGCAGAAGTAAAATTGTGCGCCGCCGTTTCTTATTTATTGGTTTCAAGCGTTACCTCTCCTTTCACACGGTTTTGCACCGGAATTTATCCTGTTCTCCCATCTATTTCCACAGCGCAGTACCATCATAGGCCTGCATTGCCGCCTCATAATATCCGAGCTGCCTGCACTCCTCAATTACCAGATGGCGGATACTCTCAAATGCTTTCACTGTCTTTTCGCAGAATTCCTGGGGTTCCTCATCCATAAGCGCACGGAACGCCGCCGCACACTGTTCATGAATTTCGCAGTTCACAGGCGTTTTTTCAACGGTAAGCAGCCCCGGAATACCGCGGCCAATCCGGATATTTCTCCGAAGGAGTTCATAAATCGTACCGAACGCTTCGATCCCGATATGCTCCGTGATGAAATCCAGAAGGACAGCCGGTGTTCGTCCATACAGATAATCCTCATTCCACAGACGGTCCGCTTCGGCTTGTGCCGCCTGCAGAGCCTGCCGGTCAGCATGAGAGGCGGCACAGGCGGCGGCTCCTTCTATGGTCAGCGCCAGCAGCTCCAGCGTGTCCAGATAACGCCTGACATGGAGGGCCACCAAATGAGGCGGCATCTGGATCTTCTGGATTTCATCCCGATCCATTTCCACAAAGATTCCTCTGCCGCGGACCGTCCTTACAACGCCCAATTCCTGCAGAATCTGTATCGCCTTCATTGTTGTATCCACACTGACGCCATACATTTCCTGAAGCTCACTGTGCTTTGGAAGCTGGTCGCCGCGCTGGTACCGGCCGGCGGAAATCAGCCCCATTATATCCATATACACAGCAGAATATCTGACCTCAGATACCTGCAGCAGCTTCTCCAGCTGTGTCCTGCCGAGGAGAACCGGGGAATCGGAAGCGACCTTAAAAGCGGGCGTGCCTCCGTCTGCCAGTCCATATAAGCCGGACATATCGTCAAACCGGACGCTCTCCGGTTCCCCTCCCGTTTCAAGGACTCTCATAAACTCCTTCATCTGTTCGTAATATCTGATCCTGAGCTGATCATCATCCTGCAACGGACTTAATTCAGAAAGCCCTAAACCGTCAACCGCCTGCAGGGTGAGGGAATTTTCATTTCTGGCCACAAAAAAGCGGTAAAATTTTTTAGATAATTTCCAAAATTCCGACGGATTTCCGATTTTCATGTTATCCAGAATCCGGCGCGGAATCTCCAGATCCGCCCGGCTGCAGAGCGAAATCCCGTTCTTGATTACCGGATAGCACAGCAGAACCCCGGTCTTAAGCACATCGTTTGTGACGGATGCGTCTATTTTCTCAAGGGCAAGTATGGTCGTCTTATGGCCGGCTTTCCGTTTGAAGCTTACCACCGGACGCTTTCTCTGTGAGGTTTGAATAAATCTATTTTCCTCCAGCATGGCCAATGCCCGGCGGATTGTTTTTTCCGAGGTCCCGTACTCCTGACATAAATCCGCACGGGAAGGAAGGCTTGTCCCCTCCGGAAGCAGGCCGCTTTCTATTTTATTTTTAAGAATCTGGAAAACCCTCTCATACATCAGCATATGGAATGATCATCACCTTTCGTCAGTCCTGTTTTTTGTTGTCAATTTCTATTCAGCATGCCATATACCTTCTTATTTTTCAACCTGTTTCTGCAATACTTTCGTGTATGTGTCAATAATGTCATTCATGACAAAGGGCTTTCCAATATGCGCATTCATGCCGCTGTCCAGACACTTCTGCACATCCTCATTGAAGGAATTCGCCGTCATGGCAATGATGACGATACTTTTTGCGTCCTGACGGGAAAGGGCGCGGATAGCCTGTGCTGCGCTGCAGCCGTCCATCACCGGCATCTGCACGTCCATCAGAATCAGATGATAAAAGCCTTCCGGAGCCCCGGAAAACTGTGCAACGGCTTCCTGTCCGTTGGCGGCCGTAGTTACGAAAGCTCCTGCATCCTGCAGCAAAGCCACGGCAATCTCCAGATTGATATCATTATCCTCCACCACCATAACCTGCGCGCCTGCCAGTACTGTGGATGTTTCCTGTTCCGGCTGTACACTCTTCTGCCCTGTCAGTTCCGCCATGAGTTCGGCAATGTCGGAATGAAATACGGGCCGGCAAAGGGTGGCGTCGGCTCCGCATAAAGAAGCCGTATCATTCAGTTCATCCTGATCCTGACCCGTCAAAATAATGATAAGGCCGGCATTCTTTGCCTCCTTCCGGATAACCTGGACAAACAACCGCATATCCACGGAAATATTCCATTTGATAAAACATAATTCATAGGGAATACCGCTTTGTACGGCTGCCCGTATTTTATGCAGTGCGTCCTCCTCACCGGATACGGAATCCACCTGGAAGTTTTCTTTTGCCAACATATATGCCAGATGTTTTTCCAACTCCGTGACCTGATTTACCACCAAAACCCTCTGTCCGTTCCCGCAGCGTTCCGTGTCTCTTCCCACAGCCGCCGGTGCAAAAGGCAAATCAACCGTAAAGGTACTTCCCGCACCCACTTCGCTGGAGACGGAAATGGAGCCTCCCATCAATTCTGCAAAATTCTTTGTAATGGGAAGTCCCAGCCCGGTACCGCCGTATTGCCGGACGATCCCGCTGTTTTCCTGTGTAAAGGCCTCAAAAACGCTGTCGATATTCTCAGGAGCAATCCCCCTTCCGGTATCCCTGACGGAGAAACGGACCCATATCCAATACTCGTCACGCCGCAGTTCCTCCACATTCAGGCTGACATGCCCCTGTGCAGGCGTAAACTTTACCGCATTGGAAAGAAGATTGGTCAATATCTGATTCAGGCGAAGCGCATCGCCCACCAGATATTCTTCAACCTCACCGTGGAGGAAAACCTGAAAGTCAATCTGCTTGCTTATCGCCTGAACATGAAATACAGTCGTCAGGGCACGCAGAAGCCGTCCCAGGTCAAACTGCTCCGGATGCAGCTCTATTTTTCCGCTTTCAATTTTGGACATATCCAGGATATCGTTAATCAGGGAAAGCAGGTGCGTTGACGAAAGTGTGATCTTATCCAGACAGTTGCGCATGCGTTCCGGTTCGGCAAGATGATTTTTCCCGAGTTCAACCATCCCCATGATGCCGTTGAGCGGTGTACGGATCTCATGAGACATTTGGGACAGGAAATTGCTTTTCGCCCGGTTTGCCGACTCCGCACGTTCCTTTTCCATCAGAAGCAGCTCTCTGTTGCGTTTTTCACGATGGCTCAGCAATAAAAAGAAAGCTGATACTGTAGAAAACAGGATAATAAAAATACCCACGCTCACAGCCACCATAAACTGACTCAGATAAACGATTTGATCGTTCACCGTTTCGTATGCCATGCTGGTTATCATATACCAGTCCGTCCCCTGAATAGGAACATAATAGAGGTATACATGCTGCCCTCCCACCGTCATCAGCGTCAATCCGCTTTTACCGGCTGCAATCGCCGCACGGAAGGACTCATAATCATAGCCCTCGTCAAAACCCGCCTGCTGTTCATAGATGGTGAACAGATTCGTGCCCTGTAAAATCTCTTCTGAAAAACCGCTTTTCATTACAAAGTCCCCGTTGCGGGTCACAATATTCGTATAAGAATTGGTGTCCTTCTCACTGTCCAGCCCCAGCTTCACTCCGATATCCGATGTATGGATACCAACGATAACCGCAATTAACCGGCTGTCCTGAAAGGATACGGGGGTCATTGCGGTTCCCAGCAGGATCGTATTGCTTTCCCAAATGCTTTCATTTACCGAAATCAGCTTTTCCGAACCATCCAGCAATTTATCCAAATTGGAAATCTTTGATAATGCGGGAACTGTGCCATCCGGAGAATAAGCGATTCCTTTGCTGTTTATTAAGGCAATATGTGTAAAATCATTATCCTTCTGTGCCTGTGCCAGAAAATGCTTCAGACTTTCTTCATCCTTCAAATCATTTTCCGAAATTGCGTTAGAAATAGTATAAATCTGTGAAAACTGGCTGTTCAGATTTGTCTGAAAATGACTGCTGATCTGTGTGGTCATTTCCTGTAGGTAAACCCTGCTGATATTTGTCACTGTGCGCGCCGACACCTTCCGGTATATAACCGCCGCAGACGTGCAAAGGACGGCGGTTATCAGAAACAGGATGGAAACAAAAATCAGCCTCTTGTATTTTCTATTCCATTTTTTGTGAATATTCAATGCTCCCTGTCCTTTCTGCGCCTGCTATTTATTTCCCCTGCGCCAGATCAGTGATTCTTCCTTCCAGCTGAACATCCACGGCCGTGTCCCGGTGCCGCTCAAAATAAAGCGCCAGGGCATCGCGGTAAAGCAGCCCGGTTTCCTTTATCAGTGTCACACTGCCCTTCGGGACAGAATCATCATAGAAATTCAGCATTGTATATCCGTCCCCATTCCCCTCCGCATAAGATCTGGCTCCGGCCATATAGTCTGTCACCGCCACCTGGTAGCTCGCATTCCTGTCCAAAGCCTTCCCATCGGGTAAGGTCACACTCACAAGTCTGTTTCCCGCCGGTTTGCTGCTGTCAAAAATATAATTCAATCCCGAGACCTGTAAAAACCGTCCGCCGGGGAATTCCTCCGTACAGGTAGACAGGCCGTTTTCCAACATATCCCACAAGGTTTGTCCGTCCATTTCCAGTATGATGACCTGGTTATCAAAAGGGCACACCACGGCGATATCCCCGCCGTACACTACTCCCTGATAAAAACTGGCCCGGATCCCTCCTCCATTGACCACCGCAATCGGGGCGCCGGACGCTTCGGCAACGCAGTCCGCTATAAAATTACCAAGCTCTGTTTCCATGAATCGAACATTGAAATTTTCCAGCAGCAGATCCCGGCTTACCGTCCCGATCACTGAAAAGTCATAGGAAGATTCATCCGTTCCCTCACAATAAAACCGGTCTATGGCCTGCAAAGCCTCTTCCACCGTGCATTTTTCGTTCATAACCTTTCTCACGTAGCCGCCAAGATATTCCACTGTTTTGCTGGGGAACAAAACGTTATAAATATATCCGGATTCCACATATTCCTCCACACCGTAAGGTATCAAATCTTCCCTCTGCCGATAATCGGTGAGACAGGACATTCCGGTCCCCATATCCTCCATTAAAGCCTCCTGTCCTTCAGGTGTGGAAAGCAATTCCAGGATACGCCTGCAGGCGTCTTGTTTTTCCTCGCTTATCGCATTATTCACACCCAGAAGGGCTGAAGGGGAAAACAGAAACCAAGGTTCATTTCCTTCATCACTCAGAAGCGGATACATCCGGTAGGTATAGGCCTCCGCCGTACCTTCCTCCGCCGCCTTCCGGTTGTCTGCCACACACTCATAGTACAGTGCCGAATCACCAAAAGCCGCAGCAAGGGTACCTTGGACAAGACGCTGGTGACAGAGGATGGAATTACGCTGTAAGGAAATCGCTTCGGGATCCATGACCCCCGCTTCCACCAGGGCATCCGACAGTGCAAAGCTTTTTTCCCAAACGCCGGTAAAGGCCGCCTTTTTATCTGTAAAATCTGCCAGCCACTTCATACCCTCAACCGTTCCCAGAAAATCAGGCACCATATATCCAACGTAAAACATCCCCACGGATGTATTGTAGTCACTCATAATTGAAAAATTGATGTTATCTTCTCCCAGGCCGAGCCCTTTTTCCTTTAATTCGGCCAGAGCGGACACTAATTCCGTATTATTTGCGGGCATTGCCAGTCCTGCCCGTTCAAATAATGTTTCATTGACGATATATCCGCTGTACACACCGGGCAGCGGGAGCAGATAGATTTTCCCTTCCAGCTTCAGCGCATTCATGATCGTGCCGTCATATGCTGCGCTGGCTTTTGTGTCGCTGATATCCAGCAAATACTTTTTCACCAGGTTGGAATCTGGCTGCGGTGAGATTACCAGTTCAGGGCCCACGCCTCTGTCCAGACGGCGGAGCTGTTCACTGGAGTATGGGGAAATTTCTATTTGCAGGTCAATATCATCGTAAACCGATTCCACCAGTTCCTCCACCCGCTTAAAGTTATTGGAGTAAAGAATCCTGATCACGACTTTTTCTTCCGGCTCCTGCCGGCTGCAGCCCGACAAGGCCGACAGCAGCAGAATGGCGGTTACCATACCCATAATTCTCCGGGCTGCACTGCGAATCATACCGTATCCTCCTCCTTTTCTTCCTCTGGCTGCCGGGAAAGGGACGATAAAATCGTCTTCATGGAATCATCATAAACACGCCACTGGTTTCTTCCTGCCTGTTTGCAGGCATATAACGCCTGGTCGGCACATATAAACAGTTCTTCATACGTGACGCCGTTTTCCGGCGCCAGAGCAATCCCTATGCTCGCCGAAACCTCAAATCCCTCATAAGCGCCGGATACCATATGAAAAATACGATCCGCCAGCTTTTGAATGCAGCCTTTGTATTCCACATACAGAAGGAATTCATCACCGCCTATGCGCGCTACGATATCCGAATTACGGACGCTTCTTTTCAATCGTCCCGCAAAAGCCTTCAGCATTTTATCCCCGTAAAAATGACCATAACTGTCATTCACATTTTTAAATGTATCCATGTCCAGGACCATCAGGGCCGCTTTTGTATTTCCCAAATCGGAAAGCCGCAGCGCGATCTCTTCATACGCACGGTTTCTGCTCAGCAGCTCGGTCAGGTCGTCATGCTGGGCCTGCACGATGAGCTTATCCAGCGTTTTCTGCTCTTCCTCATTATCCACAAATTTACCGATGATCTTCGTGGGAGGAGCCTCCTCATCCAATCCCCAGAGAGGACGCGCCACCGCCTTATACCATCGCGGTTCCCCATGGAGCGTCAGGCGATAGCGACGGCTGACAATCGGATTCTGCGGCGTAGCCTTCTGCAGGCGCTCACGAAGATCACAAAAGTCTTCCCCGGAAAAAATCCGGAGCAGGGAGGAATCACTCTGCGGATGCTGTATACTCTCGTTAACTCCTGCATGGGCAGCGCCCCATTCCGACAGGATGAGTGTATCGGAGCCATAATTATATTCAAACTGGATTTCTTTTGTCATGGAAGCATAAAACTGGTACTTGGTACGCTCCTGCTCCAGCAGATCCAACGTTCTGTCGGAAACGTTAATACTGTGGAGCGTGTCATGCACCAGCGTATGGATGGAATCATTGCTTATTTTCCCCGCCGAACGGATCTTTACCTCGCTTTCCAGATAATCCCCCACTTCCTTCAGGCATTCAAGCAATATAGGGTTAAAAGCGCCGCATTCCCCATTCAAAATCATTTCCATGGCACGTTTATGCGGATAGGCCGGCTTATACACACGCCTGGTGGTTAAAGCATCATAGACATCCGCCATGGCCACAACCTGTGCTGAAACAGGGATTTCTTCGCCCTTTAATCCGTCCGGATAGCCGCATCCGTCATATCGCTCATGGTGCCACCGGCAAATTTCCCTCGCCACCTGAACCAGCTCTTCGTCCTGATAATATGTAAGACCTTCCAGCATCTGTGCGCCTACCGCACTGTGCGTTTTGATGATTTCGAACTCTTCTTTATCCAGTTTCCCCGGTTTATTCAGAATGTCTTCGGGAATTGAAATTTTTCCGATATCATGCAGGCTGGAGGCATTGGTGATCAGGGCAATCCGGGCCGGGTTTAAATCATATTGGCCGCATACGCTGCTCAGCTGCCTGAGCAGTACTTCGGTAATCGTACGGATATGGAGTACATGAAGGCCGCTCTCACCATTTCGGAATTCCACGATATGGCTGAGGATATCCACCATGACCATATTGCTTTTTTCTTTTTCATATATCTGCTCACTTACAATATTCTCCAAATGCTTTTGTTTGGCATGGAGCTTTACCGTATTCTCGATGCGATGCCGTATGGCCACCTTGTAAAACGGACGGTTGATATATTCTGAAGCGCCCAGGTGGTACGCATGCTCGATATAAGACGGTGCATTTTCCGATGAAACAATAATAACCGGAATGCTGTTTATCCAGCCATTCCGGTTCATGACAGCCAATACCTCGAAACCATCCGCCTTGGGCATCACAATGTCCAGTATAACCAGATTGATTTCAGAGCTGTGCTGCTTCAGACATTCCACGACCTCTTCGCCGTTAGACGCTTCCAGAACCTCATAATCCGGGGACAAAATGTCAGACAGCATTGCCCGGTTGATTTCGGAATCATCTGCAATCAAAATCTTTTCCTTCGTGTTCATTGGGCATTGCCTCCCGATAACACAGGCAATTGTGAAAAAACAGCCGCCATATTTTCGTATTCCTGTTTGAATTCCGAAAATGCCGGCCCGATATTTATATTCTCCTCCCTGTCACGGAGGGTTTCTGTCAAAGCACCTGCCTTTTCAGCCAAAGGAGTGAGCCCCAGATTAAGAGCGATGCCCTTCAGCGTATGGGCGCCTCTGTAAGCACCTTCATAGTCGCAATGCTCCAAAGCCGTACAGATATCCGTGTAGTTGGAGTCCTTCAGCAGCATACTGATCAGCCGCGGAAGTAATTTTTCATTGATCCGATAACTCATTTCCTCGTAATTTCCGCCCAATTCTCCATAAGCCTCCTGGATCGTCATTGTCGTACTCCTTTCAAAGCAGATTCTTGGATCCTTACCCAAATAATTATAGAGTATGGACTTTACTTTTGCAACAGAAATGTTAAAATGATTGTCATGCCCCTTTACTTTCCATATTTTTCGGCATCACAGGCTGCTCAAAAAAATTATTGGACTAATCAACAGTAACGTTGTAATATATAAACACGTAACACATATGTACTGTATATAAATTATACGCAAACTCAATAAAGGGTGTTTCGTTTTCGAATTTCTTCCGACACTTCGGTTCGGGCAGGCTTTCAGCGGTAATTTCCTTTCAATCCAGGTTCCTTAAAGGTGAAAAGCTATGAAAAACAGAGTTAAAAAACAAGCTGTAAAAAGTGCAGAAGCACTGTCCTATTCAAAAGTACACAGAGCTTTTATTGTCTGCCTTTTTCTGGGCATTTTGTGTTTTTTGCTTCAAAATGCATTTCTTGCCTATACGAATATGAAGCAAACCGTAAAGACCATACAGCAGAGTGTTTCCGCCCAGATTTCGGAAAAAGTAAATGAATCTCTGAAGCTTCTGGAATCCCTTGCGTCACTTGATCTTTTTTATGAACCGGACACTCCCTGGGAAGAAAAAGTTGCGGTGCTGGATAAAATAAATGAATTTTATGGATATATGTTTATTTGTTTTGTCGATCAGGATATCGTTGTATATACCCTGGGCGAGGAACCGGCAAGCCTGGCAAGCCGTGAACATATGCAAAAGGTTTATGCTTCCAAGCAGCCCTATGTTACAGACAGCTTCGTAGCCGGAGCCGACGGCAAAACCCTGAATTATACCGTCATCGTCCCGCTTCTCAAAGACGGCGTCATGACGGGCAGCCTGTTTGCCACAATCGTTTTGGATGATATCTCCGGTCTTTTAAACGAAATTACATCCACCACACCAGCGGAAGCTGTTTTGATCAGTTCAAAAGGGCTGGTCATGTGTTCCACAAACAATTTGACCTATGGCACGTCTATCCTTGACATCCTGAGCAATTACAAGCTGCTGCATACGACTGCCAATCAGTTAGAGGAACAGATGCTGAACAGACATTTCGGTTCATTCCAAAGCTATAACGGTTTCGGACTTACCTATACGGAATACGGCCCGGTGGAGAATTCCAACTGGGATATTCTGGTAACCGTCAATTTCTGGCCGGTATTCCTTTCCATGCTGCCATCCGCAGGTTTTGCTGTTTTGGGAATGCTTTTGATCATGGCGGTACTGTATTATTTCGTAAACCGCCATGCCAGACTGCAGTCCCAAACCATAGAGAACATGGTCAAATCTGTGCAGCAGATTAAAAGAAAGGTCTATCAGGGCAATGACCCTTCAGAACAAATTGATTATGAAAATATTATCCAGCTGTCCAGCAAGGGATTAAATGATGACCTGACAGGAACCTTCACCCGGGTTATTTTCCTCGACCGGGCGGAAGCGATGCTGAAGGATAAACAGGATGAACAGATATTGGCTCTCTGTTTTATTGATCTGGATAATCTGAAAACACTGAACGATACGAACGGCCACTCGGCCGGTGACATGGCCCTGAAAAAAATAGGCAGCATTGTGCGGGAATACGGTGTGAAATATGACGGGATTGCGGGACGTTACGGCGGCGATGAATTCATTTTGATTTTACGGGATATCGATAACCATGATGAGCTGAATACCGTCCTCAAAGAGTTGGTTGACAGATTGAAATTTATTATATACTGTGAAGATAAGGAGATTGAAATCCATTGCAGTATCGGCGCCAGCATATGGCATAAGGGACTTACCCTGGAGACGCTGATTTCCAATGCGGACAAGGCCTTATACAATGTAAAATGTCACGGAAAGGCTAATTATTCACTTTTTTTGAATGGTGGGCACGATGAAATATAAGATAAAGCAGGGCATGATTTTCGGTATACTGTTTCTTATCCTGGCAGGCGCAATGCTTATTCTGGCTGAAGCCTTTAAAAACGCCATTACCGCAGAGCGTATGGCGGCGGCCCGGACGGTAGAAGCAGGCTTTAACAGAAGCCTTGATGAAACCTTCGGGAACTTAAACCATGCGGTGAAATTATCCTATGCCATTGATTTCGAGGATACCGGCAGCCTGACGCTTTTTCATAAAAAGGTGCAGGAGCTTATGGAGGAAAATGAACATATTTCCTATGTTGCCTACTTTAAAGAAGATACGCTGGATTACATTTATCCGGCAGATAAATTCCGTTCTTTAATCGGGAAAAACATGGCTGACTTTACATACAGCATCACTTTGGCAAAAGTCGTTAAAACGCCTGTTGTGGAAGGTCCCGCAAATCTGCTCGACGAAAACGGCGATGTATTCCTTTTTATGCAGCCGCTCTATAACGGCACATATTTTATTGGGGAAATTGTAGTTGCCATGGACAGCGGCTATGTACTCTCCTCTTTGGGCCTGGATGAATTAGAGAACGGCAATTATGACTATGAGCTCTGGCGTGTGGATTTTCTCGGACACAGCAAGACAGTCATAGCCACTTCAGATGCCACGGTAGATTATTCCGACGCTGTCAAACATGAATTCAGCCTTCCCGCCACATGGAATATCAGTATTTTACCAAAGGGCGGCTGGATTACACCCTCCGAACATGTTTTTATTAATACCGTATTCCTTTCCCTTGGCCTCGTCCTGCTGGGTATATTGATTTTACTGTACCGTATCCTCCGGCTGCAGAAGAAATTACAGATTGCCAAATATACAAATGCAGACAGCGGGCTCTTTACCATGGAAGGCTTTCTGCTCTTTACGAATAACCGCTTAACTAAAAATCCCGATTCCCATCTGTGCATCCTGGAGCTGCAGCTGGGAAATTTCCGCAGGTTTACAAAAAATATGGATCGGGAGGAACTCGTAACGTATTTAATGCAGTTAAGGCAGAATATAACGGATTGTTTCCCTGATGACACAGTCGCGGCAAGAATCAATGACGATAGTTTTATTCTCGCAATTTTTATGGACGGCCAGCAATTGGAACGATCCATTGAAGATTTTATCCTGCAGCTGTATTGGAAAAGGAAAATTGATGATCAGAAAATCTTTATCACCCCTCGCTGCCGCACGGTTACATACCCGAAAGACGGCAGGGATGCGCTTTCCCTTGTAAAAGCGGTAATCAGGCAGTTTGAAACAAAGCCTGAAAAATAAAGTACCAGAAAAAGGCATAAGTGATTTTCCAGTCACTTATGCCCTTCCTCTATCTATTCCTCTGTCTCCGCTTCAGCCTCTTCCCGGTAATACAGCCGTACGGCAGATACATTCCGGCGGAAAGTATGGAAATTGGCCCATGCCGTCGGGCCTGCTTCAAAGAATTCCCGTGCCGCGTCCATCACTGCTGGTAAATCCCAAGCGATGAAATCCAGATAGCCGCAGTACAGGCCGCTGGCTCCGCCCAGGAAGGTGACCGCGTCCTCTCCCGCTTTTTCCAGCACCGCTTCTTCCAGGGCATCCCGGAAATCCAGCATATTTTTCGCCCGCTCTTCGCCTGTAAAGTCATCTGTAGGATAGCAGAAAAAACCGGGCACCGCGCCGTCCTTATGAAAAGCATCCATCACACTGCTTTCATTGTTCAGGTACTCATTCAGAAGCGGGATACAGCGGGTAGCCCCGGCAAACACATCCAGACGCCAGTCTGATTCCGGATCATCACTGGGCTCCAGTTCATAGGCGGAGTAACAGTTTTCCAGATAACTATCCGCATCTTTGTAAACAGTTATCCCCATATTTTCCATTTCCCCGGGTAAATCTGTCAGTATTATGGATTGTTCTTCCTTAGGCTCCTTCAAAACTTCAAAACCATAAATATGGGCGATTGCGGGGATTTCACCCAGAACCTGATCGGTAAGGGTATACAGCATCCACCATGCCATCTCCTCTTTCTCTTTAAGCAGCGGAAGCAACTTTTCACAATACAGGGCCAGGCTGACATTCTGCTCGTCCTTCTTTTCCGCCCATACCTGTACCTCATCATCCGATACTTCCCATCCGTCACGGTGCAGGCCGAAGCCATGGCCGGGCTGACGCCCTACCCAGATATTCCAGTATTCTAAAACAGGCTCCGGCACATGACGCCGGAAATAAACCAGTTCGAACAGCCTGGCCCTATCTCCCTCAGGGGTTAGGATTAACTCATATTTTGTCCCGTTAAAGCCCAGTTCAAAAGCGATATCCTTAAAAGCAAGATGCAGGATGTCACCGCATTTTTTGAGAATCCGTTTTCCTCCCTGCTCCTGATCCTTCTGATCCATCAGGCTGCGCAGTTCTGCCTCTTCCTTTACAAAGGCGGCCCAGGCCTCCTCCGTCCTTTCCCGAAAGCTTTTGTCAAAATGGGGACAGGCCAGGCAGCTGCGGCATGCCTTAATCATCTCCATAGTATCCTCGTCACCGGGCCTGGCTTCCAGTGCATTCTCAAAATAATGCAGGGCCAGCCCCTCCTGATCCAGGTAATAATAAGCGTAGGCTATCCGGAAATTCCAGCAGTGATCTCTCTCAAAATATTCCTCATAAGGTTTTAGCAGATTGACGGACTTTTCAAAATATTCCTTGTCCTCCACATCGGCCGCATTATTATAAGCACGGGCCAGTTCACTGGCAAATTCCGGGGTGAGTTCCGATTCCGGGATAGCTTCAATCGCGTCTATAATCTTCTGGTATTCATCATTTTCGTTCCAAATCCGGCATTGTTCCAATAAATCCATATGGATTTCCTCCTTACATTTTCAGACTCCGGCCTCTCGTCAAATCGAAGTGTACAATCTTGTAAAACTATCTTCTCACATTTGCCTGCCATGAGTCAACCTCTTTCATGGAGGATCCGCATACTTCTGCCGTATGCTTCGCAGCAAATCGTCATCACTAATTTACCGGTATTCCGTTCAGCGCATTCAGTAATTCTTCCGAAAAGTAATCACCGCACCGCCGCTTCCCAATGCTACCGAAAGTCCTTCCGGATTTTCCACCCTTCCGAGACTTGTATAGCTGTAACCGGTTGAAAAGCTGTCATAAAACAGCACAAGACAATTCGCTCCATAAAGCATAAAATCCCCGTTCCGTATGTCTCCCACAGGTTCCGCCATTGCCGGTAAATCGCTGTCCAGATAAAAATATTTCTCATTTCCATTCAGCTCACTCATATCTAATGTAAGCGGAAGCATCTCCGCAAAAGCAGCCGCAGCATCGTTATCATAGAGGATTATCGTAAAGCTTTCGTTTCCTATCTGCACATTTACTCTGTCTGTATTCCTTATATCCGTTTCCTCTCTGTCCCGGGTTTCATTCAGCGCTGTCGATTTTACCGATTCAGCTGCTGTACTTCGGGCCTCGTCCATAACCAGAGCTTCGTCCGCGCTGACATCCGCAGCGCCACTTCCCGTCGGGGAAGAGGTACTGCAGGCAGACAAAAACAGGAGAAACGCGCACACAACTGTTATCACTTTTCTCATCCTATTTCCCGTTTCTTTCCGTATATACGCTTTATCAGCATTGCTTTACAGCCCAGTTCTCATACGCTGCCACACCTTTTTTCAGCCGGTTAAGCCCCTCAGTGAGCCGTTCCCTGGGACAGGCAAGATTCATGCGCAGGAATCGTATTCCGTTTCCTCTGTATGAAATTCCGGCAGAAAGATAAAGCCCCGTCTCCCGGCGCAGAAACTGCCCCAGTTCCGCCGCATCTCCCAGCACTCCCGTACAGTCCAGCCACAGCAGGTAGGTTGCCTGTGAATCCACCGGTTTTACCTGCGGCAGTTCCGTCTGTAAAAAGGCTGCCGCGTACCTTCTGTTTTCAGCCAGATATTCCCGCAGGGCATCCAGCCATTCCTCCCCTTCTCCAAAGGCGGCAGCCACGCTGTCCACGGCAAAGGAATTCGGTTCCGCAATCTCATCGGCATTTAACCCCCGGAGCATAATATTCCGGATCCTCTCATCCGGTATTACCACAGCGGCCGTCTGCAGTCCCGCCATATTAAAGGCTTTCGTCGCGGAAATGCAGGTAATGCTGCTGTCCCGGCAGCTTTCGGAGACCGAGGCAAAGGGGACATAACCGCTGCCGGGTACCGTCAGGTCACAATGGATTTCATCCGCCAGCACTGTCACATGATATCTGCGGCAGAGTTCACCGATACGCTCCAAATCCTGCCTGCTCCATATATTCCCCGTGGGGTTATGCGGATTGCAGAGTATCATCATTGTCGTGAGTGGATCGGCCAGCTTCTGTTCCAAATCAGCAAAATTAATGCTGTATTCTCCTCCTTCATACTTCAGCCTGTTTTCCAGTACATGGCGGCCATGATTTTCAATGGAATGGAAAAAAATATCATAAACCGGCGTCTGCACCACCACGTTGTCCCCGACATTGGTCATCCGTTTTACGGCACAGGTCACCGCCGGGACAACTCCGGTACAAAAAATAAGCCATTTTTTCTGCATCCGGAAGCCATGCCTCCTGTTCCACCAGCTTATAATCGACTGATACCATTCCTCCGTCACTATGGAATAGCCAAATATACCGCTCTGTATTTTATACCGAAGCGCATCCAGCACAGCCGGAGCCGTCTGAAAATCCATATCGGCTACCCACATGGGAAGCTCTGCCTCTGCAGCATCCCATTTCAGGGAGCCTGTATTTCTTCGGTCAGTAATCCGGTCAAAATCAAACTGCATCTCTATCCCTCCTTGTCTGTTTTTTCGTTCATAACTTTTTTTAGTATGAATAAACATCCGCTGCTTCATACATAGAGCAGAAGCCCCGGCATGACAATTATGCGCATACACATCCTTCGAATTTTCCATCTTTTTGACAGATAATCCTAGTTTTTGCCGGATCCACCTTATCCTTTTCTATTATCAGTTCCCCAATTTCATCCGTTCGGATGATCCCCCCCGAGGGATTAAGCACACTGTCTATTTTTCCCTGGATTTGCGCGTCCACTGTGGAATATTCAAAAGCCAGCGCAGTATGAATCAGCCTGCAGTTTTTCATGACAAGATTCTCTATATAACACATTCCCTGCAGGCTTTCTATGGTACAGTTAATCAAGGTCAGATTCTTTGCGTTCCAGCCCAGATATTCCCCTGAAATAAAGGAATCATATACCGTCACATTTTCACTGTTCCAGAAAGCATCCTTGGAAAGCATTTTTGCGTTGTGGATCTCTGCGTTTTTCACCCCGTCAAAGGAATAATTTCCAACCAGCGTAAAATCATGAAGCTCCATATCCCGGCTGTTCATCGCAAAATAATCCCCTTTCGCGGTAACTTGATCCATCACAACCCCTTCACAGTTCCACAGCGTTTCAGCCGCATTGGGCAAATCCACCTTCTGCAGCACCAAACCATGACACCTGCGGAAATTCTTCGGTGCTTCGATGACCGCATTTTTCACCGTGATATTGTCCGTATACCATACTCCCGCACGCGCCATTTCAAGCCAGGTACAATTTTCCGCCAGAATATTTTTGCTGTACCACAGCGGATATTTCCACTGAAACATGCTGCCGAAAAGTTCAATATCATTACTTTCCTTCAGCGGCGATTCTCCGTCCGCAAAAATAGTATCATAAATTTTCAGATTATTTCCCTGGAAAAGCGCACGTTCACCTGTTAAATATTCCTGTCTGATTTCTTTCATGTTTTCTTTTCCTTCTTTCCTTATAATTTTTCAGAGACAATGTGTAAGCAGCCGATAAAGCAAGAGCAGTTAGAAATATTCTAACCTGCGTAAATAATATGCTTCTGATATAAAAGCAAGCACTGTCTGAACGAATTTCGGTGCAGCTTTAACTGTTTTTATCATAGCAGGCACGCATACTGATAGCAAATACTTATATTTGATATATTTATATAGTTATTTTCTATGCATATATAAAATACATGTAAATTTCCACTCTTATTTCCTTTTCTCATAATATAAAAAAGAGGATGTTCCAAAAGCAGCGATTTACCTATCCGCCCGCTTCGGAACATCCTCTTTATGAAACACGATATCTTCGGAACAGAGCCATTCTCCGTCCCATCATCCGCTCACATACACTGCTGTCATTGAAAATTCCTGTCGATAAAATCTATGTAAGGCTTTTTCCTGACTTCCTCTTTATTGCTTTTATACCATTCATAGGATTCCTTCAAGCCACAGTATAAATCCTTCTGCTCCGGCATAATTTCATTCTGCAGCGACACATCCAGAAGATATTCATAATTATGGAAGCTGAAATAATCACGCTGATTAGGGTGATCCTTAACAAACATTTTTTCTAAAGGCGCACCTGCAGCCCGATAACACAATTCTGCAAAAGTGCTGATGGAGACAGGCTGTGTATTGCCGACATTGAAGATATGGTTATCCGGATGCTGTTTTAAAATGATGTAAATGAATCTGCACAAATCCTCAACATGGAAAAAAAGCAGTTTCATTTCCCCGTCTCCGGGAATATAAAACTTACGTTTTAATTCGGCACACTCAAACACGAAGGGTTCACGATACAAATTCTGCATAGGGCCATATAAATATGGCGGCCTTATCACATATGCATTGGGGTATCTTGAAGTAAGGCAGACTTCTGCCCCCACCTTGCCGGAGCTGTAATCCCCCCAGATGCTGTTTTTTCCTATTGGCTGCCGTTCATTAAATGGCTGGGGCAGTGTTTCAGGATAAACGGCGGATGAACTGATTAATACATAATCATCAAACTTTATTCCCGCATCAAGCAGATTGTTAATATCAGCTTCCTTATATGCGCAGACGTCAATCACGGCATCAAAATACATTCCGCATAAGGCGCTGCCAAGCGAATTTCTGTCTGCTTTTATTAAATTAACGCCTTCCGCCTGCGGCCTTGTCCCTCTGTTCAATACATATACCTCATGTCCCCTGCCTGCGAAATATGAGGCCGTAAATTTACTGACAAATACCGTTCCTCCGGTGATGAGTAATTTCATTTTAATTTGCGCCTTCCTGTTATAATAATCCCCTGCCAGGTGTAACAGTGCAATTTTATCATATCCCTGCCGGGCTTTCCATGTAAAAATACAGATTCCTGTCTGCCGCCTCAACCGTTCACCCCTTCTCTTCATCCGCAATTCCCGAATAAAACGGATAATTTATAAATGCATCCCGGCATTATCTATGGTAAACTGGTTTTATCCATAAAAATGCCGAAGGCTGCAGCGCTTCTTTCTCCGATCCGGGTATGGCGCGCTAAACATGCAGTACAATAAGGAGAGAACAAATGGAATTACGGGTACTTCAGTATTTTCTTGCAATTGCAAGGGAACAAAGCATTATACGGGCTGCCGAATCCCTGCATCTGTCCCAGCCCACACTTTCCACACAGATAAAAAACCTGGAGGAAGAGCTGGGTAAGCAGCTTCTGATCCGGGGCACAAAGGGTTCCCGGAAAGTGACCCTGACCGAGGAAGGCATGATATTAAGGAAACGGGCAGAGGAAATTTTAGATTTGGTAAAGAAGACGGAAAAAGAAGTAACCCTTACCAACGATATCGTTATGGGAGATATCTATATCGGAACCGGTGAAACCGACAGCGTACGTCTTATCGCACGGGCCGCTAAAAAGCTGCAGGAAGCCTGTCCCGGAATACGTTACCATATATCCAGCGGAAACGCCCCTTTTGTTTTGGAGCAGCTGGACAAAGGCCTGCTTGATTTCGGCATTGTATTCGGAACAGTAGACCTTGTTAAATATAATGCCCTGAAAATGCCTGCAGCAGACCTGTGGGGCGTGCTGATGCGGAAGGATTCTCCTCTTGCCTCAAAAGAAACAATCGGGCCGGAAGATTTATGGGAAGAACCTCTGATCCTGTCACAGCAGGAAGAACGCGGAGGCCAGTTAACACAGTGGCTGAATTGTGAGGCATCGGCGCTGAACATAGCCGCAACCTACAATCTCATTTTCAATGCATCACTGCTGGTTGAAGAAGGCCTGGGATATGCCATCGGGCTTGACGGGATAATCAACACCACCGGAAGCAGCACTCTCTGTTTCAGGCCCTTAGCCCCAAAACTGGAGAATGAAATGAGCATCATTTGGAAAAAGTACCAGCTGTTTTCCAAACCTGCCGGAAAATTTATAGATGTCCTGAAGGATTATCTGAAGGCCCCGGCGGAATGAGTTAATTTTCATAGCGGAATCCCGTTTCCTCATATTCCATTTCCTGAGGTTTTCCGTTTTTTCCGATTCTCCTGTACAGCAGTATTCCGAACGGAATGGAGATCGCTTCCGCTATGGCAAATGACAGCCATACCAAATGAAGCTGTTTCAGCCATGCCCCCAGCAAAAGCAGAGGGGCCAAAAGGATTGCCTGTCTCGAAAATGCAAGATACATACTATAGCTTCCGTTTCCGAAGCCCTGGAACACCGCTGCGAATATTATACCGATGGTTCCAATATAAAAGCTCAGAGACATGAACCGGACTGCCGGAATCCCGATCCACAGCATCTGTTCCGACGCATCAAACAGCAGAAGTATCTTATCCGGTATCAGCTCCATCAATACCAGAACGGCTGACATAATAATAAATGCATACAGGAACGCACATTTTATGGTTTCCCGAATCCGCCCTTCCTTTTTCGCGCCATAGTTATATGCAATAATCGGTATCAATGCATTATTCATTCCATGAACAGCGATCTGCGCTATATTCTGTACCTTCATGAGAATTCCGTAAACAGCAACGGCCGTCGATGAGAACTGATACAATATGGTATTAATAAAAATTCCCATGACAGACATGATTCCCTGCATAATAGCCGTTGGTATTCCCACTTTCAGGATATTCACCACATATTTGCCTGAAATATGTATCGTAAAATGTATGGGTATTTCCTTATTCCTCTTTATATTCAGCCAGATTCCCAGAAGCCCTCCTGCAATCTGTCCCGTAACCGTTGCTATGGCGGCCCCTGCGGTACCCAGGGCAGGAAAACCGAAATACCCGAATATCAGTATCGGATCCAGTATCAGATTCACTATGGATGCGGTTCCTAGCGTCGCAAGAAAAAGTGTTGACTTTCCTGTGGCAATGAGCAGCCGGTCAAAAACCCACTGTATCATCTGACCAAAGGAAAAGAGCATACATATACGGATATAAACACTGCCGTACTCAGCAATTGTCTCATTTCCGCCCGCCTGCCATGCAAAATACGGCTTTACCGCCAGCAGGCAGACAGCTGCATTAATCAGATACGCCCCAAAAGCCATAACAATGGCTGCTGATGTTGTCTTTTTTACTTCTTCCTGTTTCTTTTCGCCCAGAGCCTTTGATACCATTGCATTCAGGCCTACGGCAAGCCCGCAGCCCAAAGCAATCATAATCATCTGTAAAGGTGCGGCAAGCGCTATTCCCGTCAGCGCCTCTTCACTGACCCTGGAAACAAAGATACTGTCCACAAGGTTATAAAGATTATTCACCAATAAGGATATAATCAGGGGAATAGATGTCTTAATGATTAATTGCGGAATGGGCATAGTACCCATCAGATTTTCCTGCTGCATGTTCTACCTCTGCTTTTTATTTCAGGACACTTTATACGATTCCATTAACAATTCCGTCGGTGAGCAGGGAATACAGGATAATAAATGGTAAATGCATTCGGCTGCCCTTTTCCTTTTTTAATTTAACATGGTTCATTACTAGCCGCAAATTCTTATATTTAATATATATCCATAACTTTTTTCTATTGAAATTTCTAGTATCAGCAAGAATTTTTTCCACCTGTAATACATTGTAATTTCACATCGCCTGCTGCCGGAGGTACAGAAAGATACTATCATTTTTCCTGTAAAATAATAGCCTTCCATAAAGGTACTGATAATCTTTGGAGCCTCCCCCCACCAAACCGGATAAGAATATTGTTTGAATTGTGTTTGTAAATTATTAATTTACACTAAATTATAATGTATGGATAAAAGCTGGCTGCTTTCCCGTAACTCACGGGTAAAATGATTAGGGAGATATAACTGGGGCTTGTTCTTCAGTTTAACAGCACCAGAAGCCGCCAACATTTCTGCTACAAACTGGGAACAGAAATAATGCTTTTTCCATTTAAACGGTATTCTTAATGCGCAGAAAGCCACGCCTATTCTTGTGTATTGATATTCTGTCCTATGAGATTTGAATTGTTCAATGTTCTTTTTCATTTCTTCATAGGTTTCGTCAGAAACACTTAACTGGTAACTTAAACTTTTTTTTACTCCGCGATGGCGATGCTTTTCTAATGTCTCCACACAAAATCCATGGTAATTAAAGCTGTAATATGTATTCTCATCTTCGTCCAGCGATAACGATGCATGGGTATAGCCGTGGCCTCCAATATGATAAACAAGGGTAGAAATCCAATCCGAATATTTTGTTAGTAAAACCGTAATCGTCCTCATGCTATCTCACCCCCGTGATCGATACTCCAATTCCAAGATTGGGAGACTGTAATGCAACAAAGGTATCCATACAAAAAGCAATGACCAGAAAAGTAACAAGAATTACTTTTATTTGAGGTCGGATATGCACAATCCGGGAACGCATCCACGGTTCTAAGATATAGACGGCAATCATGCCTGCCAAACCAAAAAGCAGCAGTCCTCCAACATAAATACGCCCATTAAGATTCAGAAACTTTGCACTGTAATCCCACCACCGTGCATGAAAAATCAATTCCAGAGCAAAGGAGGTGATATATTCTAAAAGACCACAGACCACAACACTCCCTAAGAAAAGCACAGCAGGCCGTTTTTTCAATTTCTGCCCAAGTAAAACGAGTAATACAAAACCAAAGCCGTAAATAGGCACCCAAGGGCCGTGTAAAACACCACGTAGATTCAAGATAATCTCAATCCAAGTAAAATTACTATGTGAGCTTTTGAAAGCAATCATTTCCAAAAACCAACCAATCATACTTCCAGTAAAAAATAAGATTATCAAATAACAAATATTATTGTTAATCTTTTTCATTTCATTTTCCTCTTTCTCTCCTTGATCTGAAAAAAGAATAACATTTCAATATTTGATTTTTGCTTATATCCTGTTTATGTTTTATTAATTGGCAATTATATGCAAAAAAAGACAGTCGGTTTGCACCGACCGTCCAGGACATATATCTCACTGTCAGTAATGAATCACCACATTAAGAGCTTCATTGACACAGGATGCTTTTTCAATCGCCTGCGGCAGATCCTCCCATGAAAAATCATGAGTGATGATGCTTTCTATATCCCACTTATGGCTGACCATCATTGTAATCACGTCTTCCACATCGACCGGAAAATAGCCGCCGGAACCGATGAGTGCGTGTTGTGCAAAGGTCATATTCAAAATATCCACCGGGCGCTTTCCAGCCAAAACGGCAACCACAACCATGCGGCTCTCAAACTTCCCCATGGATTGATACAGCTCCAGAATCGATTCGGCGCCCGCCGCATCAATATAAATATCCACATCAGCGGTGACTCCTGTCAAACAGGGAGCCTCTCCAAAATACGCTTTTGCTGTTTCTCTCAAGTCCTCTCTCCCATTATTGCAGACGGCAAAGCCCAATGTCTTTGCTTTATTAAGACGGAAATCCGAGTAATCACAGAGCATCACCTGACTGCAGCCAAAACTTTTCAGCGCAATGGCGGCGGCAAGACCAATGGTTCCGGCTCCAAAAACAATTGCGTTTTCACCTTTTTTCGGTTCTGCGCGCCGTGCGGCACGCCAGCCGACTGTAAAAGGTTCAATCAGGCAAGCTGTTTTAGACGAAATCTGATCAGGTATGTCATAGACTTGTTCATTTAGTTTTGCATTTGGAATCAACACATACTCCGAGAAACCACCTACCGTTCCTGCCCGTTTGCTATCTCCTTTCGCAAGGCGGGGGTAGGGGTATATCCGATCTCCCACATGAATCCCTTTGACATCCTTTCCGACTTCCACTACCTCTGACACCATTTCATGTCCAAACTCACCGCCCAATGTAACACGATGTCCGGTGTTGGGACCGTGCTGGTACACTGCCACATCCGTTCCGCAAATACTGGCATATATATTTCGTACTACAATATCATCATCACCGGCACTGGGAGTCGGAAGTTCAGTCAGTAAGATATTCTTTCGGCCATTATAAATTGCTGCTCTCATATATCTCCGTCCTTTCTTAATTTGTCAGTGCTGTCCAAAAGGCCATTTGCTTTTTCACAAACTGCGTAAAGCTCATCATACTTCTGGTCAATCAATGGTGTGACCTGAGATGCTTTTTTCTCCATAATGCCCCTGTAGAGGAAATAGGGAAGCACCCAGCCAGCAAAAGCGGGAATAGCAAGGATAATGCATGGAATGAGCATATTGGCAGTAATGGAAAACACGGAGCCTGCCATAAAAGCTGTACCAATAATCCCCACAGCATAAGCTGCCACAGAGGCCATAATATATTTAGAGGATTCCAGCGTTAAAATTTCCGATACGCATGAATCGAAATTGCGTTGAAGCCTTGTAAGTTCCGCCTTGTTGCGGATTTTACGGTCACGCTTAAACTTCATAGAAATAGAATCCATTTTACCGGGCTGCTCTGCCGTGCCATCTATCTGCCAGCCAAAATTACTATATCCATCAGCATATACGGAGACCATGCTGCGTTTGACAGATACCTCCTGATATTCATAACCGATAAAGCTGTTTTCCTGCATATTTTTCCCTCCTTATTGGTGCATCAGGCTATCGCTCAAGCGCATAATTTCAGATGAATATTTCTTTTTACGGCTGGCTGTAATCAGGGTATAAGCCGGAATTGCCAGAAGTGCCACAATCATGCCGGGAATGCTTAAAGACAGCCCCATTGTCATGTTGCCCCATACCATGACCAGGGCCATTCCTGCCCCCATGACCAGGGCTCCGATGACACCGAGGATGCCGGCAATTACCTTACCCGGTGCTTTCACTTTGTTATCCAGCTTTTGGAGCTGTTCCATTTTGTTGTCCTCACGGGAAATGTACTGGCGGCGGATGTTTTCCGCTTTCTTTTGATCCTGCTCGTTTGCGTTAAAGTTACTCATAATTTTATTCTCCTTTTTGATTTTTTTGTCTCTGACTATGGCTTTAGTATATATGGCTTTTGTTTTGGTATTGCTTGAGTATTGTTTGCATAATATTAATCTGAAATAAAAAAAAGCACCGACACTCCAATCGGAGCATCGGCACACCTGTATCAGGCATTTTCATAAAAGAGAATGTCCTTTCTCACATATTTCGTATATTTCCTCCCGCTTTGCTTCGATGAGAGGGAACACTTTTTTCGTCCGTTTCCGGATCATGAAATGGTATAGAAAATAGGGAAGCACCCACCCCGCAAAACCAGGCACGGCAAGCACGGCACACAACCATATAACGGGCGGTTCATGTGTTACGGCAAAGGTGGAACCAGCCATAAATACAGTGCCAATCACTCCAACAATGAGCGCGCACACAGCAGCAGTGGAAGTCTTAGATTTTTCCAGAGTTTCTATCTCGTTTGCACAAGCCTCAAAATGTTTCTGCAGGCGTGTCAGCTCCACTCTGTTTATGAGCTTCCGATCTCGCTTCATCTGTATCGTTATCTGGGATTTTCCGCTTTCATTTGCTGCATTTTCATCGATGAACCAACCGAAGTTTTTGTAACAGTCCAGATACATAGACACCGCATTTTTATTTACCGTAATTTTTTTATATTCATATCCGACAAAGGTTTTTTTTCCCTTTTCCACCTGCATGATTCTTCATCAAGCCTCCTTGCGATAGGATACCGGCAGCCGAACAGTAAAGGTCGAGCCTTTCCCCTCTGTGCTGTCTACTGTGATACTGCCATCAGATAACTGTAAAATACGCTGAACAAGAGCAAGGCCAAGACCGTTGCCCTCAGTAGAGTGGGAAGTGTCTCCCTGATAAAACTTATCAAAAATATGGCACAGGGTTTCCTCATCTATGCCGCACCCGGTATCTTTTATAGATATCATAACTTCCTCCGGCTCTGAGGTTTGGAGCAGCGTAATGGTTCCTCCCGGCGGAGTAAATTTAAGTGCGTTGGAGAGCAGATTCGTCCATACTAAATCCATCAGTTCCGCATCCGCTTCTATTTTGGCGCAATCTTCTATATCTGCTATAAATTCTATCCCTTTATCCTCCCACATATCCTCAAATTGGAGGGCGCAGGAGCAAAGCTGTTCGCAGACATCATAAATTTGTGGCTGCGGCTGTATCGCCTGCTTTTCCAGCTTGTTCAGCTTCAGCATATTCGTAATGAGATTAGAAAGCCGCTTTGTCGCATGGCAGATTGTTTCTGCATATTCCTTGCGCTGTTCATCTGTCAGGCTTTCTTTTTGCAAAAGCTCTGCATTATTCTGGATTATCGCAAGGGGTGTTTTTATTTCATGGGACACATTCGAGAAAAAATCCGTTTTCAGTGTTTCTATACTTCCCAGTTCTTCCACCATTTTATCAAAATCCGCAAACAGTACATCCAAATGTGTGGATTTATCGGCTGTGTGGTGCGGAGCAAGATAAACTGAGAAATCACCCGATGCCACCTTACGGGCAGCCTCCGAAAATTCCTCAATTGGTTTTTGATAATGCCTTGTAATTTGGATATTTGTCCACAGCGTAAAAGCTGCCGCTGATAAAAGCCAAACCACAAAAATAGCAATTTCATTTGATTTTGGTATATTGGCAGCGTCAATAGACTCCCCCAATATTTTCATTTGAATGGTAGTAAACACAGCAAATGCGAAGAAAACGGAAATAAAGGTTGAAATCGGAAATAGCCTTTTCTTCACACGCCGGTCTGCAAACTGTTTCTTTTCCCTCATAATAGTACCGCCTTATAGCCAAGTCCGCGCACGGTTTTAATTTCAAAACCATCACAGACAGAAAATTTATCCCGCAGCTTCGTGATGTAAACATCCACCGCTCTTAGGCTGGTTTCGCTCTCCAGCCCCCAAAACTCATCCATTAGCTGAGCGCGGGAAAATGTCTTTTTAGGATAAGAGAGCAGCTTATATAAGATATTAAATTCCCTTGTAGTTACCATGATTTCCTCGCCGCCGACTTCCGCCGTCATGCCATCTGCATCCAGTTCCAGATTGCCCACCACCAATCTGCGTTCCATTTCAATATTCGCCCGTCTTAAGAGCGCCCGGACTCGCATTTCCAATTCAGCCAGTTCAATCGGCTTCACCATGTAATCATCAATGCCTAACTGAAAACCTTTCTGCTTGGAGGGTATATCATCCTTGGCAGACATAAATAAAATGGGAATGTTTTTATTGAGCCGCCGTACTGTCTGTGCAAACTCAAACCCATCAATTTCCGGCATCATAATATCCGATATAATAAGCTCGTATAAATTGTTATACATTTCATCATAAGCAGCCTCAGCGCCCAAAACGCCTTTTGCCTGAAAGCCGCAGTCATTTAAATAAGTACAGACTGTTTGGTTCAGCTTACAGTCATCATCAACCACCAAAATGTGTATCATTTATTTTGCTCCGTTTCCTGTTTTCGTTTTAGTCTTTGCACACGCCACAATCAATATCATACCAGATAATTTGTAATACCGGTACTGCTTTTCCTGTGCATTTTCCTGAATTAAACCTTTAAGCAGACAGACTTTTGCTATTACCATTCCAACATTGACCAGCTTTTATTTTTCCCGACCTTTTCCATGATGAATTTATGGGTATCACGGATTGACCGTATCCTTTTTGGCATAAACCCACTGCCACATCTATTTCATTTTCATTGCGGACACTGCATTTTTGTATAGCAGACTGCATCCATACAAAATACCGTGAACGGTAAGATAGCTTCCCGCCATAAATAAATATGCGGCGTTGACCTCTGCACCCATTGCCAGTGCAGTCAATCCCAGTGTTCCCGCCAATAATGAATCCATGAGCACTACAACCCACTTCCGCTTTCTTTCAACTTTTGCGGCAAAAGATACTTTGATTTGCTTATAGCCATACCAACCGAGGAAGAAAAACAACACCCACTGTGTGGATAAAATAATGATGCGGTTATACAAAATGCAGACAAGCTCTAATCCCGCCACACTTCCATAAATAATTACCTTGGCTTTCTTTATCTGTTGACCATTCTTCCATTGGCAGAAAAAACGGCAAAGTTGAAAAGAAGCGTAACACAGCAGAAACAAGAAAAATACTGTGCCTAATGACTGTAATGCAGCCCCGGGCAATGCTACAAAGAACAGACCAATTACCAGAACCACCAATGCCTGCAAATTCTGTTTTTCTTTGATTAGGCTCCTGTAATCAATTTGACGCAGGCACAGATAGAAATTCTTTATCAGTTTCCATACAACACGTTTAGCGTGTGGATCCGATTTACCCATTGCCAAAAGAACAGATTCAAAACTGTGGACACCTCCCGCTGCTAATTCTGTTATGGTTTTTGCTCCGCCTGACTCTAACGCATCAAAAAGGTTCTTTACAAATATCGCACGGTGTACATCATCGACTTCCTCCATCCACCGGTCAATGACATCATTACACATACGACATTGGGAGGTCAGGATTTCACACTGCTTTACCTTGTTTACAGAAACTTCCCAAGTTAATAAATCATGCTGCAGGATTCCACGTCCGCTGCTCTTTACAATCCGCTTTGATGGCTCATTTTCAAATATCATACCGATAATGCTGAATTCAGGCACAATGCGTATTACTCTATTTTTAATTTTATTATATTTTGCTCTATCAAGTAAATTGGAAGATAAACCGGGACCGTCATTATTATAAATTGCAGTGATTGCATCCTTCTGTGTATCTGAACACATCATGGCGGCATAAACAGATAAATTTCCACCCTTTGAATGGCCTCCAATCCGATACATTGTGCCATTGGTATGTAAAGTATCCTGAATATATTTTGCTGCATAACGTTGTGCTGGTACGACCTGATATCCCATCATAAAATCTTCACGCCAGCCAACGATAGTAAAGTCAGTTCCTCGAAAAGCGATATAAACCGTATTGTCTGAAAGAGTAATATGCAACGCTGCAAATTGTGTCTGTTCTTTTTCATCATCAAGAATATCTACAAAATTGCTGAGCCGTGCGTTTTGGAAGCGGGGAGCTGCCGCAAGATGAAAAAGTATATCATCAAAGCTGTTTTTTTCAAGATTTGTATGCAAGGCCAAATAACATTCCGCTGCTTCAGAAATAGTTATGGACTGTTGTGTTTCAGGAGATGGGACAATACCACGGAAATTTGCATAAGCCAACCGTGCAAGTACCAAATTATCCAATTCATTAAAAGGATGATTATCTGAAAAACATATATCTCCACGCCATTTCAGATAAGACAGAATATTTGCCATTCAGATTTCCTCCTGTCGGTAAGTTACAAAGAAACTGCCAACACTGCATTGAGGGTGGCAGTTTCTTTGTTCTTGGGGATTTACTTTTTCCGGTTCTTAGCAATGACGGCAATAACGGCCACAACTACCACTACGATAACAGCAATCACAATAATCGTTTTCAATAAATTCACCACCTTTTTATTTTTTTCTATGTAAACAGCCATTTATCCATAGGACTTGTGCTGTGATTAGGATAATACTCGTTCAATGTTTAAGATTTAATTGAAAACTGTTAGAAATTTATTAAAAATTATTGATTAGGTTTTAAAAGCTACTGTCAGTTCATATTCATTTGTACCACACCGTCTTTCTGCATCTGGCATTTCCGCTGTCAGAGCCATAAACAGCCGCGTTACGTTTTCCTCCGTGCTGGTCATATCGACCAGCCTGCATTCATCAATATCCCGGACACCAAAATTCTTCCGCACCAGTTGCGGCGGCTGCGCCGGCAATATATGATCGTTCCCCGCAGCTACAGATAATGGCCGACAGGGATACGCTCGTATCCCCATCGGCCGTAAATGCATTTTCACGCTTTCTATACTTGAAACACAGTTAATTCAACTATCTCATTGACATATTTTCGCCGTTATGATATTTTTCAAATTAGCAGCAATATGCAAAGGAGATGCCATGTATAAACAACTTATTTTTGAGAATGAAGTATTGACTGCATACACCCATCACCTCATGGCTCCGGAACACGTCCACGTAAACTGTGAGTTTGTTCTGGTCACTAACGGCACAGCGCTCAATACGGTAGACGGTGTCTCTGAAACCATTGTCAACGGGGATGTTTTTTTCCTTAACCATCTTCCCCTGCACAGCATTACCGACCTGAGCAAGGATCATGAGCATATAGATTTATACATCACCCGTGAACAGCTCAGACAGATCTGCCTTAATTTATTCAACGAAGAATTATATGATTTTTTAATGAAAGACGCCTCTGAAAAAAAATGTAATCTCAGCTATGATGAATTCACTGTAATTGTGAAAAAGGCACGTAAGCTGGAAGTAAATTACATCCTCGCTAAAAATGACGACATGCGGGAAACCTACAAGAAATGTGTCCTCTCCGTTATTATTGAGATATTAGGTGTCTTTTTCGAGAACCTTTATTCCCGGCAGATCAATTGTCCCGCCTGGCTTGAGGCCTTTTTACAGGAAACCCAGCGCCCTGAAATATTTTCCATGCCGGTGAATGACATCATTAATTTATCCTTTTATTCGCATACTTTTTTTTGCCAGACATTTAAAAAATGCTTTCAGCGCAGCTTTAAATCCTATATTGATGAATTACGCTTTAACCATGCAAAAAACCTGTTAGCCACAACACAATTATCCATCCTGGATATTTCGCTGACCGTGGGCTACAACAGTTCTTCGCATTTCATCCATAAGTTTAAACAGATATCCGGTATCACTCCCCTGCAGTTTCGGAATATCATGCAGCACCGCCAGTCATGAGCTGTGCCGCGTTTGTTCAGGCAAAATAATTCTGCAGAAATATTTTGCCTGAACAGGATTATTCCTCTTCCGCGTCCTTCTCCGGTTCCCTGATCTTATATGTAATCTCATATTCTCCCGCTGTAAGATAGCAGATGTTTTCCCGTACACATTCAAAAATGGGATTCTTTTTATCCGTAAAAATTTCAGCCGGTGCCAAAGGCAGATAAAGAACAGCCTCACACCCGAATGGAACCGAAAATGCCAGCCGGATATGACATTCATCTTCGAATTTCCAGGCGGATTTCCACAAACCGGATGCAGAATTATACTCACACGCCACCTGTCCCACACGAGGATCCGGTACCGGCGCCAATATTACTTTTTGGAATCCGACAGAATCCTCCGCCTGTCTGATACCCGCCATATACGAATACATCCATTCCACAACGGCTCCATAGGAATAATGATTCAGACTGTTCATCCCTGTGGAAGAGATACTTCCGTCTGCCAAAACACTGTTCCATCTCTCCCAGATAGTCGTGGCTCCCAGCTTAACCTCATACAGCCATCCCGGATAATCCTCATTTAACAAAAGATGATATGCCAGATCGCTCATCCCGGCCTTCGTGAGCTCTTCCAGAAGAATCGGCGTCCCGACAAAGCCGGTCTGCAGCCGGTTTCCCTTCGATTTTAAGCTCCTCTTTAAATCAATGCCGGTTCTTTCCCTGTCCTTACTTAACCCATGGCGTAAAGTCAGTAAATAACCTGTCTGTGTATTGACACAGCTCCGTCCGTTCGGAGAATAATATTCCGCCCTGATTTCCTTTAATATGTTGTCTGACAAAGCCTCATATTTTTCAGCATCCTCCGTTTTCCCGAGAATACGGGCAGTCTTTGCCGTCAGCTGCGCGCTTAACCGGTAATATACATCGGCAATGAATCCGTCATCCGTCCCGCCTTTCACACCTTCTGTGCCGCCGTCTCCATCAAGGGCCAGCCAGTCTCCGTAATGTATGGCCCTGCGCCATCCGTCTTTTTTCCCTTCTGCCGTTTCATTGACCGACGTCATATAGTCAACCCAGGCCTTCATACTGCCGTAATGCTTTTCCAATATGCCGGCATCTCCGTAAAAACGGTACATATTCCAGGGTATGATGGTTGTCGCATCCCCCCAGACAGAGGACGTACTGTCCACATCAAAGGCCGGCACCACATTCGGGACCATCCCCCCGCGGCTTTCTTGCTCGGTTTCCATGTCAAATATATATTTGTAGTAGAAGGAATAACAATCCCTGATATAGCATGCCGTAGCGGAAAACACCTGTGCATCTCCGGTCCATCCCATCCGTTCATCCCTTTGCGGGCAGTCTGTGGGCACATCCACAAAATTATCCTTCTGTCCCCATTCCGTATTTAAAATCAGCCGGTTCAATAAAGGATTGCCGGTAACCAGGCTCCCTGTTCTCGGAAGCGAAGAATAAACCGCCAGGCCGACAAAATTATCCTTCACGCTATCCGGCATCGGAGTATAGATAACATCCCTTTTTTCTCCTTCCATTACCGCATAAGCTTCTGCCGGATCTTCGCAGAGGGTCTTTTCTATTTTCACATAACGATATCCATAAAATGTAAAATGAGGAGTAATTGTCTGCTCCGTGCCGTTGGAAATATAAAAATATTCCGATCGCGCCGACCGCAGATTATCCCTGTAAAAGTTTCCCTGCTGCAGTATCTCACCTGTCTGTATGTGTATTACCGTCCCTTCAGGCTCGTTTACACGCAGTGAAAAAATGCCGGTTATATTTTGGCCCAGATCCAGCACCGTTTCACCCGCAGGCGTATGAATCAGGCTTTCCGCCGGAAATTCTGTCTTCACCGTTACCGGCGTACTGAGCCTGGCCGTCAGCTTTCCCCTGGGCGCTTCCACACAGACTGCGCTGCCCTCCTCTCCGGTTTTTCTTGTATCATCTCTCCATTCCCCATCATAAATGCCGGAGAACACAAGATTGGATGTCCTTACCTTCCAGCTGTCATCCGTTCCGATGATCTGTTCCGAACCGTCCTCATATTCAATACGAAGCTCGGATAACAGTTTAAAACCATCGCCGTAATATCCTTTTTCCCAATTTCCGGCATATCCGAATCTCCCTTTATACCAGCCCGGGCCAAGCATTACGGACAAGGTTCCGCTCTGCTGTATTCTGTCCGTCACATCATAGGTCTGATACTGAATCCAGCTGTTATAATTATTACAGTAAGGCGTCAGCAGCTCTTCACCAATCTTGTTTCCGTCCCACATAGCCTCATACAGCCCGAGGCCCGTTATGTATAACCGTGCACGGCTGACCCTTTTGGCAATCTCTATCTCCTTATAAAATATATGGCTTTCCTTGCCTTCCGACAAACAGCCGATCCACTTTCCCTCCCAGTTCTCCCCTTCCTTAGCGCTCTCAAACCAATGTACATCGCTGACAGCCTCCTCATCCGCATCGGTACGGACACATACCGTCCAGTAGTACCTTGTCCTCGGCTTCATTTTCATCATAACCGGCGCCGCCAGAGAGCTGATATCCGTCTGATATCCCGTATCTGTAATTCTTTGCTCCATCCTTTCATCCGCTGCAATCAGGATTCTTGCAGATACCATCTTTTTCCCCTCGGCATCCGTGACTTTCCATGAAAAAACCGGATTCTCAAAGCAGTATCCCAAAGGATTTGTATAATGATTCGTTTTACATTCTGTTATTTTCATATTTTCCAGCTTTCCCTTACCCTTTTACTGATCCGACCGTCATGCCTTTTACAAAATATTTCTGCGCAAAAGGATAGATAAGCATGATCGGAATGAGTGAAATAAATATCTGCGCGCAGCGGATAGTCCTGTCATCCACAACAGACAGCAGCTTTATCTCATCGATACTCAGCAGACTTAAATCTCTTTTCACAACCACCGTATACAAATAAGAGGCCAGCGGATAACTGGAAGGGAAATTCGAAAATATCAGCCCGTCAAAATAGCTGTTCCATTGTGTTATAAATGAAAATAAAGTCAGTGTCGCAATCGATGGTTTGGCACATGGGACATATACGCGGAAGCACGTTGTAAAATGGCTGGCCCCGTCTATAATCGCTGCTTCCTCCAATTCTTTTGGTATTCCGCGGAAGAAATTAATCATAAGAACAATATTATATACAGACAGAATGGTGGGAAGTATCAATGCCCATATGGTGTCCATTAAATGAAGATTGGTTATCAGTAAGTACCCGGGAATCAGCCCGCCTGAAAACAGCATGGTAAAGAAAAACAGCCACACATAGACTCCTCTTGCCCGAAGCTGTTCTTTCTCCTTAGACAGCGGATAGGCAATAAGGATTGTAAGAATCATTGACAACGGCACCCCTATTAAAACCCGTTCCACACTCTTTAACAGAGACGTCCAGAATTCCTTTTTTTCAATAACATATTGATAGGCCATTGTCGTAAACTCTACCGGCCATAGTGTAACCTTTCCTGCGGCAACCGCTGTGGCACTGGAAAAAGACATCGCCAGAATAGTCAGCAGAGGGAGAATACACAGCAACGCCAGTAATGATAAAAACATATAATTGACAACGCTGAAAACTGCACGTCCTTTTTTTATTTTTTTCATATATATACTCCTGCATTTTTATTACTCAAACTTCGCCCATGCCCCTGTCCCCTCCGGCCCCTGTTTTCGGGGCTGACAGCCGGTTTGGATTTTCTTCCCCCTGCGCCAGCCGTGCAGGGTTTCCTGTAAGGGGCGTATAAACTCGCCGGTCCTTAGGCCGCGTATTTTGCGGCCTTAGTACCGCTGCGTGTTTATCCGAGCGAAAGCGTCCCCTTTAAGGATTCCTGCATAGCCGGCAGAGGGAAGGAGGGGGAGCCGGACAGGGCAGCAGCCCCGAAAGTTTTGGCCGGAGGGGACAGGGGCATGGGCGAAGGTTTCGTTTCTTATATTATAAAGAAAACATGGATTGCCAGGCAATTCGAAAAAGGATATAATATATTCCAAATAAGAATAAATAGGAGTTCTCATGAATATAGACTATCTGAAGGAATTTGTGGTACTTGCCGATAACGGCAGCTTCTCCGGGGCTGCGGAGGTTCTTTTCCTCTCGCAGTCCAGCCTGTCCAAGCATATAAAGGCGCTGGAACAGGAGCTTGACGTCCTCCTTTTCAGGCGGACCACACGCTGCCTTGAGCTTACGGAGGAGGGGGAGGTATTTCTGACCTATGCCCGACGGATATCCCGTCTGCAATATGAATACCAGACCGCTCTTTACCATTCCCGTCAGAAAAAAAGCTCCACTCTCACCATAGGCTCCATTCCGGTAATGGCCCAGTATGGCATAACGGATACCATCCTGCTTTTTCATCAGAGCAATTCTTCTTTTCATGTAAATGTGCTGGAAGAAGAATCCACGGTTCTGAAGCAGATGCTGCGAAACGGCCAGTGTGAGCTGGCATTTATCCGGGAAGGGCAGGAAACGGAACCGGATTTTGTCCATATTCCTTTCGCTGCGGACCGCCTCGCCGCCGTATGCAGCAGTGCTTCTTACTTCGAAGAGGAAAAACAGCTTCTTCTCTCCGTACTAAAAAAAGAAAAGCTCCTTCTTTTGAATGAAGGAACTCTTCTTTATTCACTCTGTATCAGCGCCTGTGAAGAGGCCGGCTTCACGCCGAATGTTTCTTATACCAGCCATCGTATCGAAAATATCATTGATCTGGTTTCCAAAAATATGGGAACCGCCCTTCTGATGCAGAAACAGGCTTCTTACTATGCCAGGAACTCAGATATCAGGATAATCCCCATCCATCCGGAGATTGAAACCCACATAGATCTTTGTTATTTAAAGGGGCATACCCTGTCTCCTATTGCCAGACACTTCGTTTCCTGTGTTTACCTCAGCGGGGAGCAGGGAAACCATGACATACCTGCGCCCGCCCGGAATTATACCACAAAGGTATGAAGGGAATGGGCCCCTATGACTGCGGAAAAACTCCGCTCCTTATGGCAGAAGCTGAAGGCACGGTCGTGATGCATGCTGTTCATCACCGTTATCACCAGCTGTCCGTCAGGGTTCTCAAATACCATGGCATTTGAAGTCCAGTGTCCTTTTGTACCCAGCAGCCTTGCCCCTGGTTTGATAAAATGGGAAAAATGCTTCATCAGGTAAAATTCCGGCTGCAGTGTCAGTTCCCCTGTTTCTTCCTTTATCGTTGCCAGAGAATTCTGAGACCATCCCCAACTGGAAACACCGCCTTCCGAAAGCGCCATATTCCAATAAGTATACCGCTCCGCACCATGACGGAAAAAGTACCACATGAGGAAATAAATATATTCCGCCTGCTCCCATTCATTCCTGCCGTCCCCGCATTCGCTCTCCGTCTGCATGATATGCATTTCCGGGAAACTGGCTTCAATCTGCTCCAGCTGGTGCTTTCCGCCCCACTGAACTCCCACGCCGGTCAGATATTTCCGTGCGTCCTTGTCGCTTAATATGGTATTGGCGAACTGATCATAAAACTCTTCATAAGGAGCGCCAAAGCCCGAGCGGAAATCTGAAAAAGGCCCATTGATCGTCCCAAGCCAGATCTGAGTGTCCAGTCCGCTTTTTTCAAAAGCAGGCCCCAGATAGCCTTTGATAAAATCACGCATATCACTGCCATGCCAGAGACAGGAAGGGAATTTCTGATCCGCCATGGGCTCGTTCTGCACATGCACCATGGTTACCGGGATTCCCAGTTCTTTATAAGCTTCCACGAATTTCACGAAATACCGGGCATAGGCATCCAGCACCGGCTCTTCCATGCGTATTCTTCCAAAATTGTATACCTTCTTTGTTTTCATCCACGCCGGAGGGCTCCATGGGGAGGCAAACAAAGTCAAATCCAGGCAGTATTTCTGCGCCGCACGGATATAAGGCACCGTGTATTTCTTATCCCGCTCCACGTTAAAATCCTTCAGCTCATAGTCGCCGTCCGTATCATCACAGCTGTACCATTCCAGGCTGAAATCATTGGCCCCGATGGGGACACGTCCCATATTGAAGGCACAGCCTTCGGCTCCGTACAGCTCTTTCAGGAATTCTTCCCTCACTTCTTCCTTCGTTTTCTGAAGGGCATCCCAGCCCAGTTCATTAAAACAGCCGCCGAAGCCAAGAATTTCCTGGCGCTTTTCTCCGGTCAGCTCCAGGGTGTCCTCATACATCCGATCCCTTTCCACTTCTTCCATTTTCCAATAGTCCTTTTCCTTACTGACAACGTGAATCACTTCGTTCATATATTCCTTCCCCTTTCCCGATAATGAACAGCTTGTGCCTTTATTTTAATCTTTTTCAGGCGTGGGAAAAAGGTGCTTTTTTTACGGAATAACCTGTCGATTTCTACTTTCCGGTACATACGCATAAGCAGCAACGCTTTCCGGCTTTTTCATTCATGTATCAATCCGAAATGCCTTGCCAGCACTTCCATCGTTTCCAAACGGGTATCCGTCTGTTCATCCTCTCTGATAATTGTAAAAAAGCCGCTGTTAAGCCATTCCTCATATATTTCTCTGCTGTTCACTGCGGCTATACATGCCCGAAAGTTCTGCATGGTTTTCTCCGGATCCGGGGACTGCCTGATCTGAGATAACAGGAACTGCTTCTCTTCATCTTCCCTGTCAAAAAACCTGTTGACTGACATCGACTGAGGGGAGAGCATGACCGCAACCTGATGATAATCAGCTATCTGCCTGAGGATATCCAAAGGTATATTCGTATCGACTATCGTTTTTCTATCGCCGGACAGACGTATCAATTCCGCAATTTCAAAGTCCGCTGCTTCATAGCTGTTGCCCCTAATCCAGGCCAGATATTCATCCGGAGTTCTATTGACAAACTCCTGCCAGTCCTTCATCGTATTGAAATAACTCAAATTAGGCTGTTCCTCCGGTGTAATGATCTGCAGCAGTTTGTCCAATCCGTAATTTTCACCGCATAAAAGCAGGTGATACTTTTCCGCAAGCATCCTGCACATGGTTGATTTTCCTGCATATGCAGTTCCATTGATAAAATAACATTGTTTTAAACAGGCCTTCAGTATATTATTTTTAATATTCATTCAAATCTCCTTTTGCACAACAACAAAGCCTGCAGATTACAGGCGCTTAAGTATATCCCATTTTCCTTGCTTATCTGCTTCTGTTGTTGTTATACAAAAAGTGACACCACATTATACCTTCCTCCCCCAATATTATATTTACACAGTTCCGAAGCTTCCGCGCCTGTTGTCTCTAACTCTTCTTTCCGCCGCGTACCTTACCGGGCGTACAGCCGTAAACCTGCCGGAACATACGCATAAACAGCTTATAATTATAAAATCCATGTCTTTCCTGCAGCTCGCCGACAGGCAAATCCGTATACAGCAGATCCGTATAAATATGTTCCAAGCGGATCCTGTTCACATATTCCAGATAGGGGATCCCCATCTGCTCCCTGAAAAACCGGGAAAAATAAGCGGGATTCAGCCCGATTTCACCGGCTATGCGGCTAAGAGGCAGTTCTTCCCGGTAATGGCTTCGGATATATTCCATAATTCTGCGTATCCGTTCCAGGTTCTTTTCCGACTTCATTCGATCCTGCCTGGATATCTTCCGGGAAAAATAGCGTACGAGAAGATGCATAAGTGAAAAGATAAGGCTGTAGCACTGAAAAATATATCCTTCCTCCGCCTGCAGATATACGACGCCCAATTCTTTTATCCCGTCGCGAAGCCTGCCGTACGCTTCATAAATCTGCGGATCTCCTATTTCATATACCTTTTCTTCTTCTACCCGGAACATAAGGCAATGGATGTCCGGCATGAATTTTTCCAGCCATGCCATGGGTATCTGGAGTAAGATAGCCGTATTTCCTTCCCTGCACCTGGTGGAATGGATGCACATCGGGTCCAGCACCACAAAATCATTTTCCTTCAGAAGACGCCGTTCATTATTCTCTTCCACCTCCAGCGTACCCTTCAGCAGATATACAATTTCCAGCCAGTCATGGTAATGCTTATTGACCACGCTGCCGCTGTCAACAGAGAAATCCAGCTTAAAATCCATGGCATCATTGGGACTGATGATTTCATGCATGCACTTTTCCACTCTGCCGCGCCCCTTCTTTCCTTCTTATGGCTTCCTTCCCGGACAGGATTGGAATATCCGGGATATCCGTTATTTTTTCCACTTCAAAATCTGCCAGGGAACGATCGAAGCCAAAACGGTCGTCAATCACGGCTGCCACCTGCATTCCCGCCAGATGGGCGGCAGTTATTCCGGCGGTGGAATCCTCCGCCACCAGGCAATCCTTCGTATCGATTCCAAGCACCGCAGCCGTATGGATATAAATTTCCGGATCCGGCTTGCTTTTCCGAAAGCTTTCTCCGCTGACCACTACTTCAAAAAAATCCCTTATCCCATTATCTCTGAGAATTTTCTCCACAATAGCCAAACCGTTGGAAGAAGCCAGGGCCAGCCGAAGGCCCTTTTCCTGCAGCTTCCGAAGGACATCCGGCGCCTCCTTCCGGAAGACTTCCGTAAAATCCATAGACGGATAGGTGACAACCACTTTCTCTTTGTATTCTGCCAGAAGCTCCTGCCATGTCATTCCATTGTCCACGGCTTTCGCCACAATCCCCCAGCTTCCCTCGGAGGAACGCCCCACGGTTGGGTATAGTTCCTCCAGTGTCACCTCCGGATTTTTTCCTTTTGCAAACTGATACCGCAGGTTCAGATAGAGCATTTCACTGTCTACCAGCACCCCGTCCATATCAAAAATCACTGCCCGAATCATAACCTGTTTCCTCTTTCCGCTTCTTCCGCCGTAATATTTCAAAACCCTGAGCCGTTAGCTTCTGCCCATATCCCGGTCAGAATTCTTCCTTAAGTATCATTCGGATCTCTCCTAATTCAAGGCCTGACTGTCCGAAATAGAACTTCATATATTGATGAGGGAACCTGAATTCTCCCAAATCCGCACTGCGCGTTACCCATTCACCATCCGTCCCATTCATGGTAAAGGTAATCACGACTCCATGGTTCATAAAAACAGACATGGGAACCTGAGCCAGTTCTCCCGCACTGCATCTGGCAGTAACCTGCATCGCATAAACACCCTTATGAAGCAGCTTCACCCCTAATACAGCAGATGCTCCTTTTTCCGTGGAGAGAGAAGAAATGTCCAGTGCCGTATCCCGGCCGACTTCCTGGTATACCAGATCCAGAAACCGGGCGTCTTCCCCGGCCCCTTCCCGCTGCTCTCTCAATTCCTCTTCCGATATGCGATCCAGGAAACGGTCCATCACAGGAAGCCGCATCAATACCCTGCAGATATTCCGGGCGCTGCGAAGCAGTTCCCCCCTGGTAATCCTGCCATCCGCCAGCCCTTCCATCGTGTTGTCCTCTCCGGTATTGGCCTGCGCATCGGAAACCACCATATACAGATCATTCTGTGCCCTGACCATCGCCGCTGTATTCCGTGTGTCCCCTTCTTCTCCTTCCTCATTCATCTTCGCCCACCAGTCCGTCATAACCAGACCGTCAAAGCCCCATTCCTTCCGAAGGATTGTGGTGAGCAGATCATAACTTCCGGCAGTCCACAGACCGTTCACCGGCCCGTAGGTACTCATGACGGAAAGAGCTTTTCCTTCCTTCACTGCGATCTCAAAGCCCTTCAGGTATATTTCACGCAGCGCCCTCTCCGAAATGACCGCATTTGCCAGATTCCGCGAATATTCCTGGTTATTTCCCGCAAAATGCTTAATCGTTCCGCTGGTTCCCGCTTTTCCCATCCCCTTCAGTTGGGCTGCCGCCATTTTGCCGGTAAGATAGGGATCCTCGCTGAAATATTCAAAATTCCTTCCGTTCAGAGGATTTCTGTGGATATTCATACCGGGTCCCAGGAGCAGATCCACCCGGTTGCGTCTCAGCTCCAGGCCTTCCTTCTCAAACAGCTTCTCCACCAGTTCCTCATGAAAGGTACAGGCGAGGGAGGTGCCGTTAGGCAGGCTGAAGGCATGTGTGCCGCAGTCCATACGGATACCGGAAGGGCCGTCCGCACAGCAGCCAGCCGGGATGCCGAAATGCTGCAGACGATCCGTGACGCCGCCGAATGCGCCTGCCGTTCCGGGCGTCACCTTCGGGGAACACATCCCTTCTCCCCGAACGATGCAGGCCAGATCCTCATCCGTCAGCTGGGCGAGGAAATCCTCCATATCGGCTCTTCCGTCATAGACATCTCCGAGAAGGATGCCCCTGTCACCGGTGCAGACAGGTGATGCAGGCCTGTTTTCCAGAATCCGCTGCGCCAAATCCACACTTCTTAAGGGCGCTGCTTCCTCCTGCATACAGAAGGAGTTTCCCTCTCCCACAGGCTTCATCCTGCAAAAAGGAGTAACAGGAGCCAGCGCTTCCTCCAGGCGTTCGGTCACGGTAAGTGTCTCCTGAACAAAGGCTCCTGCAAAAGAAGCGCTCCGCACATCCGTTCCCACATAGAAACCATAGCTTCCTTCCTCCAGCACATAGCAGGATTTATGTCCGGTAACACCGCTGTCATCATAGGAAGCCAGCTCTTTTTTAGAAATACGGAAGGAAAGAATCTCTTCCCCGTCCGGCTGAATCACTTCCGTTTTCCGGAAGGCCGCCAGGCTGCGGAGAGGTTTTCCCAGCCGCCCCTGCGGAGGATTCGCATAAACCTGCACGACTTCTTTTCCTGCCGAGTCTCCTGTATTTTTCACACGGACCTGCAGCAGAATATCCTCTCCTTCTTCCCGGAAACCTTCCGTTGTTACCGCAAACTCCGTATAGGACAGTCCAAAACCGAAAGGATAGAGTACCTTATCCCTGGCTGCTGTTTCAAAGTAACGGTAACCCACGTAAATATCTTCCGCATATATATTTTCATATGGATCGCCGAAGCCCGCTGCAGAAGGATAGTCCTCTATGGAAGCCGCAATGGTATTGCTAAGCTTTCCGCAGGGACTGACTCTTCCGGTAAGCACATCCGCCGCGCCGTTCCCGCCTTCCATACCGCCCTGCCATACATAGAGGACAGCGGAAGGCGCACAGTCCTCCACCCATTTCATATCGATAATGTTCCCCACATTCAGCAGGACTGCCGTCCTTGCAAAATGTCGGCTGACTGTCCGGATCATGGCTTCTTCCTTTTCCGTAAGCAGATAACTGCCCGGTTCCGCCTTTGTATCCTGATCCTCTCCCGCCGTACGTCCGATAATCACCAGTGCGGCATCACTCACCTGTGCCGCACGTGCCGCTGTTTTATCGTCCAGAGGCATTTCCTCCTGGGACCAGGGTTCCTGCCCCCATCCCTTCCCTTTGTCAAAAGGATGTTCCGCACACCACGCTTCGTATACACCGGCCAGTTCTTCATTTACCCGAATGGATCCTTCCGCACGGAGCGCATCCAGAATTCCGGTCACATAACGGGTATTCACCAGACCGCCCGAACCGGTGCCGCTTTTATAATATGTAAACTGTATTCTTCCGAATACCGACACGGTTTCCCCTTCTCTTACCGGCAGCGTATTGTTTTCATTCTTCAGCAATACACAGCCCTCCGCTGCCGCCTGTCTCGCCAGCCTCTTATACTCGTCCATATCCAGATAATATTTCCCCATGGTTCCCTCCTGTTCTTTTCATACTCTTCCATTATACATAAAAAAAGCGTCCGGTAAATATGATTTTTACCGGATCGCTTTTCTTACCGCAGTCTTTGTGCTATTCTCATCCATCAGAGAAATATGGCTAATTAATAACCTGCAGCCCTGCTTTTTCCATTCTTTCTTTTAAATATGCCACACTCTGCAGATACTCTGAATCCGAATGCAGATGCTCTATAATCATAGGCATCTCAGGATTCACTTTTTCCGCCAGACGGGCATATTTTTCCAGGTTCAGGATTCCTTCTCCGCAGGCCACCTCTTTCAGCTGGAAGGTAAATTCCTCCTGAAGGCATACATCCTTAATATGGCAGCTCTTTATATAACTGCCCAGCCTGTCAAAACAGGTTTCCATAAACGCTTCGTTCCCGAAGTATTTTTCCGGACTGGTGATCCAATTGGCCAAATCCATATGTACGCCGAAATGTTTTCTGTCCACCTCGGCTAACAGGGCGGCATACTCTTCCGGATTGGCCGGAGCCATCCAGGGCATGGGTTCCACCGTATAGAAGGTATTCTCCGGTTCGGCCCTGTCAATAATTTCCTGAATGGAACGCACGGTTTTCTTCCAGTGTTCCTGCGTGAAATTGCCCGGATAAGCCCCGTCCCACCGGCTTCCGCAGCTTCCCGTTATGTTCACGCAGCATGCAGCGCCGATTCTGTCCGCAAGCTTCAGCTGGCCGACACAGCGCTCCATTGCAGCCTGCCGCTCCTGCTCATCCGCAGCAAGGGGATTACACCAGGCACCAACCTCGGCAATGACAAGGCCTTCCTCACCGGCCGCCTGTACATAAGCGTTAACCAGCTCCTCAGAAGCCGTATAATCCACAGGAAATACCACGGCGCCGCAGCCCAGCTCCTTCATCCTGCGCGCCCATTGTCCGGGATTGTCATGTTCCAATGATGAAGATAATCCAATACGCATAATTACTCCTTATTTCTTATCGCTCTCCAGCAGTTCAATCAGCACCTTCAAATCCTTCGTCGCAGACAGATAGGCATATCTTCCGTCTCCGCTTCCGTATTCCCCTTTCTGCTCCAGAGTCATACCGAATTCCTTACAGTTGTCAACAGCCTGCTGCATATTCATTCCCGCCACATTAAAAGCGAGATGATGTACGCCCTCTCCGTGCTCGTCCAGGAATTCTCTCCAGGTGGAGGGTTCCTCATTGGGCTGAATCAATTCCAGCTGCAGGCCCGGTCCCACATCAAAAAAGGCCAGAAGGCTCTGCGCCCCGGGAGCAGGCTTTCCCTTATACTCCGTCTGTGTCACCGCATAATCTCCCGCTTCCACAGCAGGCGGCTCCTCCACACCGAGAAACTCTGCCCATTTCTTCTTTGTTTCATAAATATCCTTAACAATAAATCCTACCTGTGCTACCAGGTTTGTTCCAACAACTCCGCTCATATTTTCTCCTTTCATTTTTGGCCTTTATTTATTTGCCGGGCCGTTTTTACGCTATTTTCCCCGGCTGTAAGCCCTTCTTTAATGGTGCAGGACGGCTGCACTCCGTACGCATATGATAAATTTCCCTGCTGCGGGCCGCCTGCATAATACCGTTGATGGCTTCCGTCACATGGACTGCCAGCTTTGCACCTGCGCGGTTTTCTTCCCGGGATATAATGGCATATGCCAGATCCAGCACACCGGCTCCTCTTGTATATTCGCCTGTTGAAGGATAGTATTCCTTCAGCATTTCTTCTGTCGGCATGCTGACAGAGGGCATTGCGTGTTCGGGCGGCAATACTTTATTCAGGATATCTTCTTTCCGGTTCCATACGGGCATTCCCTCAGACATATTGGGGTCGGGCACACAGAGAGCCCCCTCCTGCCCATAGATTTCCATAAACGGAAGACCGGACTTCCAGATGTCAAAGCTCACGGTAAGGTTTATCAGCACCCCGTTTTTCATGCGCAGCAGCGCCGCATAATAGGTGGGTGTTTCCACCGGGAAAGCCTTCCCCTCAGAGCTGCCGCAGTAAGCCATCCGCTCACTGAACCCGGTACCGCTCACCGCCTGAATGCTTTCCACCGGCCCCAGCATCACCGCCAGCGCGGTCAGATAATAAGGTCCCATGTCATACAGCGGTCCCGCGCTGCTGCTGTAAAACTGGGCAGGCGACGGATGCCAGGTTTCCACACCATAGGACATCATATTCGCCGTAACATACAGGGGCTTCCCAATCACGCCCATATCCAGCAGATACCGGCTGCGGGACAAGCCGGCTCCTAAAAAGGTATCGGGGGCGCTTCCAATTTTCAGATTCTTTTTTTCAGCAAGCGCTTTCAATTCCGCAGCCTGCTCTGTCGTCAGGGCAAAGGGCTTTTCACAGAAAAGATGTTTCCCTGCTTCCAGTATCTGTTTGTTCAGTTCAAAATGGAATCTGGGAGGAGTAAGGTTAATGAGGATCTGAAGATCTTCCTTTTTAAGAAGAGCTTCCGGCAGGCCATATTCCGGAATATGGTATTTTTCCGCACATTCCTGAGCCTTCTCCATATCCACGTCACCGCAGGCTGCAAGCTCCAGTCTGACTCCGCCGCTCTCCTGATACAATTCCCTGATGTCTCTGATATATGTCTGGCTGATAACCCCGCATCCAATGATTCCCACTTTTATAACGTCCATTATATTCCTCCTCCCTTCTTTTCACAATCACCTTTTCAATACGGCATTGGCTCCCCTTTATAATTCATAAAAGGGACCGCCATGGGTTCCGTACCTTCCCTCAGGATCCTATAAATTCCTTCGGCCGATTCTGCTGCCGTTATCCGGGCATTTTCCGCCCCCATCAGCGTATCCATCCTGCCCGGATGAATCATATATATTCTGAAATGGTTTTCCGGACGTATTTCTTCCAGATAATTCTTCACTTTCTGCGTGAGCATATTCTGTGCATATTTAGAAACCGAATAAGCCAGATAATGATAGCCTCCTCCGTTCAGGTTTCCTGCCTCAGAGGTAATGCTTATGATACAGGGTGCCTGTGAAGCATACAAAAAAGGAATAAAATATTTCAGCACGACGGCTTCTCCTGTCACGTTCACATCCAGGGTTTTCCGGAACAGGGAAATATCCATTTCACTGACAGGATCCCCTGTATCATATTTGCTCTCAAATAAAACCCCCGCGCAATGAATCAGGAAATCAATCTGCCCTTTTGCGGCCGAGAGCTCTTCGGCTGCTTTCTTTACCTGCTCTTCCTGTGTTACGTCCATAAACAAAAGCTGCAGCTTATCCCCAAATTCCGCTTTCAGCCCCTGCAGGGAGCCGTTCATCTTCCTGCAGGTTCCTATTATTTCACAGCCCAGTTCAAGCCCTTTTTTGGCCAGCTCATATCCCAGCCCGCGGCCGGCTCCTGTAATCAATCCTATCATAATTTTTTCCCTTTGTATATCTGTGATTCTGTAAATCAGATCAAATAAAATCAATAATCCGATTCTCCGAACTTGAATACCTTGAATAAAACGATAATAATCGCAAGCGCAATTACCAAAAGTATCCAAGCCTGGGCCGATGCATATCCCATCTTGAAATAGGTAAAGGCATTCTGGTACAGATAAAGCGCATAAAACATTGTGGAATTATCCGGGCCTCCCAGGGAGATGATATAAGGCTCCGCAAACCACTGGAATACGCCGATAATCAAGGTTACCACATTATACAGTATCGTGGAACGAAGCAATGGTATGGTGATGGAAATTGTCTGTCTCAGGAAAGACGCGCCGTCAATAGACGCCGATTCATACAGGGATTCCGGAATATCCTGAAGTCCTGCAAGATAGATAATGATTGCATTGCCGCAGGTCCATATCATCATCAGTATAAACGCCGGTTTCGACCATCTGGGGCTGGAAAGCCAGCCGGGTCCGGTAATGCCGATATATCCAAGCAGACGGTTGATAATACCGGTTTCCGGCTGCATCACCCAGATCCAGAGAAGACAGGCTACTACCGTGGGAACCAGTGTGGGAATAAAAAACAATACCCTGAAAATTCCCGTATGCTTCAGGCTTTTATTATTCATCATTACAGATACACCCACCGCTATAAACGTTGTGATGGGAACGCCGAAGCACACCATATATGCGGTGTTCTTCAAAGCTTTGACGAAAACAGTATCTCCGAAAAGCGCCGCATAGTTCTCCATACCTATAAATTGCGGAGCACTGATTACCTTATAGTCGCAGAGAGAATAATAAAGCGAGGAAATAATCGGATACAATGTAAAAATAAGGAAGCCAATCAGCCATGGTGAAATAAACAAAAGTCCATATACCATTTCCCTCTTTTTCATAGATAATTTTTTCATACGAATTTCCCCCTTATCCCTTTATCCCGGACATGGTGATACCCTGGATAAAATACTTCTGCAGTATAAAGAACAGAACCAGAACCGGGCATACCATAACCACTCCCAGTGTCAGCAGCATGCTCCAGTTGGGATCCAGCTTCGATTTGAGCATGGATGCCGCCAGTGACAATGTATAAAGCTTGTCATTTCCCAAAAATACCAACGGCCCCAGGAAATCATTCCAGCTTCTTGTAAAGGCAAATATTGCAACCGTGGTCAGCGCCGGTTTTGCCATAGGCAGAATAAGCTGCCAGTAAATCCGGAATTCTCCCGCCCCGTCTATCTTTGCGGCTTCTGTCATTTCCTTCGGGATTCCCACAAAAAACTGCCGCAGGAGAAAGATAAAAAAGGGATTCCCAAAAAAGCAGGTAATTGTCAGCGGCAAAAAGGTCCCCACCCATTTCAGCTTGGTAAACAGCAGGAATAACGGGACTAATGTAACCTGATACGGCAGAATCATAGTTACCATAACTATCATAAACACCTTATCTCTTCCGGGCCAGTTCAGCCTTGCAAATCCATATGCCACAACCGAACAGGAAAGAAGGGAACCGATTATATTACAGACAACAATGATCATTGTATTTCTGAAATATGTAAAAAAGGGGATCGAGGTAAATAATTCCCTGTAATTTTTCAGTGAGAAACGGTCCGGAAGCCATTTGAACGGAACCCGAAAAAGCTCACTTTGTTCCTTAAAGGAACCCATCAGCAGAAAAAAGAAAGGCACCAGAAACAACATTGCAAATAATATCAAAACAGCATACATTACCACTTTTTTCAGAATACCCTTCCATGGGTACTTTCCAATTTTTTTATCCATATGCCTTACACTCCTTACGCCGTGCAGGCCCGGCCGACGGCTGCCGGCCGGTTTTCTGCATCGTTACCTGATTATTCTGCCTTATCAATTTCAGCCTGATATTTATCCTGAAGTTCCTGAAGGGCCTGCCTGATATCCGGTACCTTTCCGTAAATTACCGATTGCCTTAACGTACGGAATGCTTCTGAAAGCTCTGCGGATACGGAACAGAGTGCCGGTATTCCATTTTCAGACGAATTGGCGATTTTTCTCTCATACAGATACATTTCATCGCCCTCTTTTATCAGGGTGGTATTATCAAACTCAGCATCACTTGTGGGAATGGAACGCCACTGGGAAAAATTATCATCATTGACCTGCCCCTGAAGACAGAACTTAATGAAAAGAGCTGCCAGCTCCGGGTTCTTTGCCCCCTGAGGGATGGCAAAAACATTCACGCCGAAGGTGGTGCTTTCCGCACGTCCGCCTTCCGGCACCGGTACGGCACACACACGGTAAGGCACATCCGGTGCATAAATCTTAAGCGCATTGCTGAACCAGTTACCGGTGATCGTCATCCCGACCTTGCCTGTCATATAAGGGTGATCGGGAGAGAACATTCCTCCCAGTCCTGAGGTAAAGGTTGCAATTCTTTCCGGATCATATTTCTTTGCATATTCACTGATCCATTCCATGTATGTAACCATATGGTCATCCGTAAGATTCAGCTTGCCTGTGGTCTGATCGTAAGGCGTATTTCCAAATATGTAGGGAACGACAAAAGCGTCGTCTCCGCTGTCAAGCCAGGGCACAAGACCGAATCTCGCATAGCTTCCGTCATCATTCTGAACGGTCATGGCTTCCGACCACTGATTCAGCTCCTCCAGGGTTTTCGGCGGATTGTCCGGATCCAGCCCGCACTCTTCAGCGATATCAGGGTTATAATACAACAGGATAACATTGGCATCCTGAGGGATCAGATAAGCGCTGTCTTTATAATAAATAATATCCTTGCAGCCCTCAAAGAAGCTGTCCACACTGATGCCGACCTCCTTCAGGTATTCATCCATGGCCATAAAGCTGCCGTTTGCCGCGTACTGGTAAGAGGAGGTGGCATTGTCACATATAATTAAATCCGGCGCCGTGCCTCCCGCAATTGCAGAAAGAAGCTTCCCGTTATTAATACCTGCCCCGTCCGGCACAAACTGCACATTGCAGTGAATTCCCTTATCCGCATACAGTTCATTAAACAAATCCACCCTGCTTTGATCCCATGTGGCAGAATCTCCGGTAAACGCCGACCAATAAGTGAATTCTCCCGTGAGATCCGTATCCTCCGCCACGAGCCCTTCCGCATCGATATCCGCCCTGGCATGCTCCACTTCACCGCCGCCCTGTTTGGATTCTTCCTGTGCCTGTACCGGTGCATTGGAAGCCGCACCGCTGCTGTCCGCAGCCGTTTGCCCGCATCCTGCGGCTCCTGCCGCAAGCATACAGAAAGTCAACAGCAGCGCCAATCCTTTTTGTTTCATAGAACTCTCCTCCTTATTCTTCTGTTCATCCTTCCGGTTCATATTTTACCTGGATATAAACTCCTGTTTTCTCCGCACTGTCAAACACCGTATAGTTTCCCCCTTCGTATTCGCCATAATGACGAACAGGCATTCCGTTTTCTTCAAAATATTTTACTGCCCGGTCCCTGTCATCCGTCATAAAAGCAATATGATGCACTCCCGGCCCTTTTTTATCCAGAAAATCTTTCCAGGAGCTTGGCTTGTCGTCCGGTTCCGTAATCTCAAGCACCACCTGCCCCAAATCAAATACCGCCAGCCTTGCCCTTGTGGCAGTCGGTTTCCCCTGGAACATGGTATGAGCCTGTGATTCCTCCGGTACGGAAAAAATATCGGGTACAGACACTCCAAACAGCTTTGCGTATTCCTGAATCGTTTCTTCCAGATTATCAACTACCAGAGCAACCTGACAGATTGATTTTCCATCTAATACTTTCATAAATAGTTTCCTCCCTAAAATGTTTGTTTAACTGGCCAGTTCTTTTTGGTAAATTCATCATAGCAACAGTTATGCTGCCCTGCTAATCACAATTCGTTTTTTGACTGCTTACTTTTTGTCATCTTAACAGCAACATGTTGATCCGAAGAGCCGATTATGCTTCAATGATAGGGCCATATTGGCATTATCCACTGCCTCTCTCTTGTTTTTTCCGTCTTTTTTTATATTTATCTGCTGTCAGTTTCGGAATTAACACCATAACCATTCATATGCGATATCAATTTTTACCCACTCTGGATTTACGCATGCCGGATAAGATTATTTCCATTATAAGTTCACCAGAAAGGAGTATGACTCATGTCATCCAATACAAAAGGAAACTTTGAAAATTTAGCCTTCGATCATGGTTTTTCCATAAATATATCTTATAATAACTGCCCCTCATCCTTTCCCGTCCATTGGCATAATTATGCTGAAATGGTATTTCTAATCGGAAAGGAAATCACGTATACCGTAAATGGGAAAGAACATCAGCTGCACCAGGGAGATTTCCTTTTTATCTGGCCCGGAGAGCTTCATGCCGTCCTTCCCAATCAACAGCCCGATATTCTGATCTGCCAGTTTAACTCCCTGCTGCTGGATACCATAAAAATGCTGCTGAAAAGCAATTATATGCTTCTTCGGGATCTCCGCCTCATCTCCCACCTTGAATGCCCCAAAATATGCGAAACCATGGCCTCCCAACTTTACATAATAAAAAAAATATGCCGTAAAAAGGGAAAGCATAATTCACTCAGCGATATGCACATGTGCATTGAACTTTTTAAATTATTCACCACACTCTGCTCTTTTTTGATAGAAGAATCAGATAAAAAAGTATTCAGTGGTTCCGTACAGGCAAATGAAGCCACACAAAAAATAATCGCGGCATGCAATTATATCAGCAATAATTGCAGCCGCGATATCAGTCTGGAGGACGCCGCCTCCTATGTTGGTTTCAGTAAATACTATTTTTCAAGGCTGTTCCGGGAATACACCGGCGTTTCCTTTGTTGATTATGTTGCCGAGCAAAGGCTTCATTACGCGGAAGTTCTCCTGGGCAATCCCCAGCTTAATATTACCGATGCCGCCTTGCAGGCTGGCTTTGGAAGCATTTCCACCTTCAACCGGATATTTAAACAAAAAAAGGGATGTACTCCTTCCGAATTCAGGGCCCTTTTCCAGGGGAAATGAACAGCCGGTGTTATGCTTCATCAAACACCGGCTGCTTATTCTCCTGATTAAATTAAGGATATGGGGACAATGAGGTTATCTTTATCAAAGGCTCCCAATTTTTCAGACAGGCAGAGTACAGCGCCAATACCTCTCTGCATAGAAGACTTCTCTATTACTGAAAAATTACTGATCATTTTCTTTTCCGGAGTTGCCGTTTTCTTTATTTCAATGGGATGCAGTTGGCCATCACCTTCCATCAAAAGATCAATTTCCTTTGCATCTTTATCACGATAATAGTAAAGATAAGGTTCCTTTCCCACATTTTGATAGCTTTTTTGGATTTCACTCACCGTATAGTTTTCGAGTAAAGCACCGTTCATCGCACCGCTCATTGCCGTTTCAGCACTGCTCCATTTAGTCAGGTAACAAACAAGACCTGTATCATAAAAATATATTTTGGGTGTCTTCACAGTACGTTTTAACACATTATTCGAGTATGGATGCAGATAGAAAATAATCCCCAATGTTTCCAGAATACGCAGCCAGCTTTTTACTGTAGCCTGATCCATATCACAGTCGTCAGCAATCCCTTTGTAATTAACCATTTGGGAGGTTCTGGCCGCAACAGCTGTTAAAAAAAACAAAAACTTCAGCGAATCAATGCTGCCTGACAAATCCTTTACATCCCTTTCCAGATAAGTATTGATGTAACTGGAATAAAAGATGCTGCGCTCCTGATATTTTTTACTCACCAAGGCAGGCATTCCGCCTAAAAAGATACGGTCAAAAATTTGCGGAGCCAAAGCAGGCCGGACGACTTGCTGACGCTTTGAAAGTACATCTATATCCAGGGAAAAGGCCCCAGCCTGTCCGCTGTATATTTCTTGTTGGGAAAGATGAGAAAGATGGAGGAGCGCAACCCGTCCGGCCAAGGACTCCTGAACACCATCCATCAGTTTAAATAACTGAGAGCCGATCATCCAAAAATCCCCTGCACGCTGATCTCTGTCTGCATAAATTTTAATATAAGTAAACAATTCCGGAGCATACTGTATTTCGTCAATTAAAATAGGAGGCTGATGAATCTGGAAAAACATCGCGGGATCCGTTTTGGCCAATGCACGATCATTCAGATCATCTAATGACACATAATTTCTGCTTCGCCCTTCCAGAACAATAAGTTTCTGAAGCATGGCAGTTTTACCAACCTGCCGGGGACCTGTTACCAAAATCGCAGGATATTGCTTATTTAATTCAAGAATGATTCCCTCCATATTGCGTTTAATATATTCCACTTCAATACTCCTTTCGGCTATTACAGGTACCAATCTAATTTTAGCCGAAATCATAAAAATAGCAAGCAAAACATATACGTACAAACGCATATGTTTTGCTTATTGCCCGCTATCATCCTCCATACTACCCTTCATCAAACACCGGCACAACAACCTCCGCCCCATCCTGCATAGCCGACAAATGGGCACAGATCCCGGCAGCCGTAATATTCGCCCCCAGGACTTCATCAATTGCCGCCTTCCGATTCTCCAGTATACTGGAGACAAATTCATGCACCAGATGCGGATGGGACCCATGATGCCCGCCCGCCGCACCGGAAATCAGTGATTCCTGCGGATTCAGCGGATCATAATTACCTCCCACCGTATGTTTCCGGATTTCCTCCGGCAGCATACTATAATAATTAGGCATTACCGTCTCCCTCACCACAGTGGTTCCCCCGCGTTTCCCGTCCGCCGCCTTCACAGCCGTTGTAATGATCGGATTATCCCCATCAGAAAAACCCCACTCAAAGCTGGCGTCACTTCCATAAACAAACATCCCCTCCTGATAAACCCTGGCCGTTTCAAACAGAGTCCGCGTAGCTTCCCCCTTCAGCCCGTTTTCAAAGGAAAAAATAGCGCTCTCCACCGGATAAGGATTCCCATATTGTTCCTCCATCCCTTCCTCCATCGTACCCGAACCAAAGCAATGCACCTTACATATCCGCGCTCCCGCCATAGCCCTCATAGGCGCTATGGCATGAGTTCCATACCACATGGGCGGCAGCCCCAGCCAATAAGAAGGCCAGTTCGCCATATCCTGATAATGAGACCCCCTCAGGAACTGTATTTTACCAAATTCCCCCTTCATAAGCATTTCCCTTGCATAAAAAAACTGTCTCGTATAAAGCGTAGTCTCCATCATCATATAATTTTTCCCGCTTCGCTTCACCGCCTCCGTAATTTCCCTGATTTCCTCCAGAGAAACCGCCATGGGTACCGTACACGCACAATGCTTTCCCGCATTCAAAACCGCTGCCGTCTGTTTTGCATGAAGAGGAATCGGAGTCACCAGATGAACCGCATCCACTTCCTCATCCTCCATGATTTCCTCAAAACTATGATACAGCCTTTCTATCCCGTGCGCCCTGGCAAACTCCTCCATAACGCTGCTGTCCGTATCAAAAATCCCGATACTCCCCACTCCCGGATGATCCTTATAAATCGGGACAAAAGCCCCTCCGAACCCCAGACCCACAAGAACAATATTCAGCTTTTTCATTGCAATCTCCTTTCCGAGCATCCGGCCCATAACCCATCCGCTCCCATCCATTCCATAAAAGATATCTTTCACCTTCCCAGTATAAAGATCCTCCTGCCTTACGTCCATTGACAAAAGGGAAATAAAATGTATATTATGGAATTACAAAAACCGGAAGTAACTGCCATGCCCACCTACACCCTTGGCTGTCAAAGACAGATCAGCGCCGCAAATTACATATACTACGCCGATGGCTGCCCCCATCCCGACAGAATTATGCAGGAGCACGATTTTGTATATATGATAAATGGAGAATGGGAAATCCTTCAGAACGAAGTCCCCTTTACAGCAATGAATGACGACGTGTTTATCCTTCATGCGGGCCAGCACCACTCCGGCAATAAAAACTGCACCCCCGGCACCCGCACCATATACTTTCATATCTCCTGCTCTCCACAGGATTCCTTCATCGGCAATGCACCCTTCCCCGGGTCCACATTACCGCCCTTAATCCACTGCAGCAGCTTCCCCCGCGTCAAGCTGCTCTTTCAGGAACTCATTTCCGTCCGCCTCTCCCCATCCCCAAACAAGGACAGGAAAATAAATGCCCTATTTGATTTACTTCTCCTGGAACTCCAGGACTCCTGCGCCCAAAATTCCCACACACAAGACACCCTCCTGACCCAGGCCATCACACTGACCGCCCAGAACCCCCAAAAATTTTACAAAACATCCGACATGGCTCTCCTCCTCGGCGTCTGCCCCAAAACACTCAACCAACGCTTCCGGGAAGCCTACGCAAAAACCTTCTACCAATACCAAATGGAAGAAAAAATCCACCTGGTCCAACAATTCCTGCTCGACTACCCCGACTCCAAGCTCCAGACTGTAGCCCTCAACTTCGGCTTTTACGACGAATTCCACCTCAACAAAATCTTCAAAAAACACACCGGAACCCCACCCGGCCTATACCGCAAAACCCTCACAGCAAACACCCTCCGCCCCCCATTAACCCATACACCCTTCCGCCCCACACTACCCCAGGGATAAACGCATCCGTCACAGGGGCCCCTCTCTGCTTTCGTGTCTGTCTCCGTCCTGCCCCTCCTCCCGGGAACCGCCGTGGGTATGTTTTCCGCTCCATCTGAAAAAACGGTGATGTTTCTTAATGCTCTGCTGCGCCGGAAGACTGCCGCCCTTAGCGGCTTGTCTGACGAACCGGCCGGCCCGGCCGCCGGTGAGGAGTTCTGCCGCGTTGGCAGCCTTCCGGCGCAGCGGAACATTTAGAAACACCCCGTTTTTGAGGCTGGAGCAGAAAACATACCCACGGCGGCTCCCGGGAGGAGGGGCAGGACGGAGACAGACACGGAAGCAGAGACAGGAGCCCCTGTGACGGATGCGTTTATCCCGCCCTCACTGAAAATAAAGGGCAACCACCAGGCACCCCTCATGAACGGACGCACTGACGCTTCCTCCCATTTTTTCCATCAGCCCCTTCACACTGGCAAGCCCCAGCCCGGCCCCTCCCGTATGCCTGGAAGGATCCGCCCGGTAAAAACGCTGAAACAGCCTTTCCGTATCCAGTTCTTCCGGATGTTCCACCGGATTGGCAAAATAAATGGCATTCCCCTCCTGCCGGATCACCAGCCTGCCGCTGCCATACCGAAGCGCATTCTGAATCAGATTGGAGAAAATACGCCGCAGCGCCTCCGCAGATGCCTGAACTTTCCCTCCTTCCTCCTGAAAATACAGTTCCGGCTCCACACCGGCTTCCGTCAGCTTATGATAAAATCCCGCCAGCACATCACACAGCGCAGGAAACGGAGCAATTTCCTCACATTCAATTTGATACTCCTCATTGGACAGCTTCGTAAATAAAAAAAGCTCCTCCAGCAGCCCCTCCAAATCCTCCAGCCTGCGGCGGACAATGGCTATGTAGCTTTTCTGCATATCCGTATCCGATATATTCTCCAGAAGCTGCAGATATCCCGCCGCTCCTGTGAGCGGAGTACGGATATCATGAGAGACACAGGATATGGTGAATTTCAGTTCCCTGCTCATACTTTCCTGGCGGATGCGCGCCTGCTGCCCTCTTTCCAGCCGTTCATTCACCGCCCGGCAGCAATTCAGGAAAGCGCGGCTGCGCACACTGGTGCCCAACCGCAGATTGCTGTATTCGTCGGTTTGTGTAAGCTGCTCCGCCCATTCCTTCAGCTGTCTGTCATAACTCCACAGCCGAAGGACTGACACAAAAAGCAAAACCCCCATTATCACAATTCCTATTCCCATACTGCCTCCTCATTCCCATCTTTTCTTATAATGGTTCAGATTGCTCTGAACCATTACCCTTTCCTTCCGGAAGACAAGCCTTAAACATCCTTTTTATATAAGGCAAAAAGACTCAGGGCCGACCAGATTGCCAGCCAGACTGCGGTAACCGCCATGGCTCCTCCTACCGGGCTGCCGGAATTAATATTTTCCGTCACTGCCTGCACACTGCCGTAAAGTGTCTTGTATACAATAGAAATCCCCCAGTTACCAAGCAGCGCTTCCAGCATAACCGGCACAATCCCTCCGGCCAGCACAATCGCCGCCGCAATCCCGCCGCCTTCACTGCGCAGCCATACACTCAGGAAAATCCCCTGTGCGGAAAATGCCACTCCAATAAACAAATACTCCAGAAATACTCTAAGGTATTCAGTCAGATCGCTTCTCGCAAAATCCATACCGCAGACAATACAGCATAACCGAAAGATAAAGAAGCTTCCCAGAATCCACAATGCACACACGATAGTCATACACAGAAGCTTACTGACATAATAACACCACCGGCCTCCGTAAAATGAAAATATATTTTTGGCAAAGCCGCTGCTGTAATCGTTGCAGACAAACAATACCACAATAATATACAAAGCCACAAAAATAAAACTGCCGCTGTAAATGGTAGTACACAGGGCCTGGGTTTCCGTAAGGGAACGGATAGCATTAAAATCGGTCTGATCATCTGATGTAATCTCCACCCCCGCATCAATCGCCTGCTGACGAAGCTCCGGGTCTGTTACCGTACGCAGGGTAATAATCGAAATCAGGATACCGGCCGACAGGCAGAGAAACGCTATAAACATCATTTTCGCCCGGAACATCCGGCGCAGATCCATACGCAGCATATTAAGCATTTTCCCCACCTCCCATCATTTCCACGAAGTATTCTTCCAGATCCCTCCGGTGCAGATACAGTTCCTGAACCACAATTCCGTTTCCCGTAAGCGTCCTGCTCACCTGATCGCTCTCACAGCTGTCATAAATAAGCAGCTGTCCCTCAGGCCTTGCCTCATAATGGGTAATTCCCAGCCCCTGTTCCAGGCACACCGCCGCTTCCTTCGGCTTATCCACTCTTACATGCAGATAATCCCGGCAGTTTTCTTCCAGCTCCTGCGCTGTGATTTCCTGTACCATTCTGCCGTCTCGGATCACACCGTAACGGGTTGCCAGCTTGCTCAGTTCACCCAGGATATGGGAACTCAGCAAAATGGTAATTCCCCTTTCCTGATTCAGCTTTTTCAGAAGCATGCGCACCTCAGACATTCCTTCCGGATCCAGTCCATTGATGGGCTCATCCAGGATCAGAAGATCCGGATTTCCCAATAGCGCCATGGCGATTCCGAGACGCTGCTTCATACCCATGGAAAACTGCTTTGTTTTCTTCTTGCCGGTATCTGCAATTCCTGTCAGCCGGAGCAGCTCCTGCACCTTTTCTTTTCCATCCACAAGCCCCAGACAGGCCGCCTTCAGCATCATATTTTCCCGAGCACTCATATTCGGGTAAATCCCGGGGCTTTCCACCAGAATACCGGTTCTTTTTCTGGAAATGCTGTCACTGACCGGCTTTCCGAAGATAGAGATTTCTCCCGAAGTAGGCGCTGCCAGGGAACACAGCATCTTCAATGCCGTCGATTTTCCCGCGCCGTTCTTTCCTATAAATCCATAAATGTCGCCCTCATGGACACACATGGACAGATTATCCACAGCCCTCTTCTGTCCGTAAACTTTACAGAGCGCTTTTGTCTGTACTACTTCCATTATGTGAGTACCTCCTTGCTTTGATAGATTCAGTATCGCAGAAAGAAGCAGAGAAATCGCAAAGAATTATTTAAGAAAGTGTTAATTGCTATTCCGTCATCTTAAACCCGATTCCCCAAACAGTCTGAATATAGTCCTGTGCACCGCCGGCACGCAGCTTTGCCCGGATATTACTCACATGTACATTTATCGTCTTATCTTCTATAAATGCATCCTGCTGCCACACCGCTTCATAAATCTCCTGCTTCGTGAAAACCTTTTTGGGATGCCGCATCAAAAGCTCCACAATTCCCAGTTCATGAGCCGTCAGCTCGACAGCCTTCCCTCCCGCCTTCAGGACCCGCGCATCCTGATCAATCACCCAATCCTTAAATATAAGCTCCTTTTCCCCCGCCATACTCCCTCTGTGCCGAAGCTGCACCTGAATCCGTACCCAAAGCTCTTCCAGCTCAAAGGGCTTGGTAAGATAATCATCCGCCCCTCCCCCTAGGACCTCCACCTTATCCTCCAGCGCATTCTTAGCCGTCAGCACAATTACCGGGATCCTGCTGTTCTCCCTTATCTGCCGAATCAATTCCTCCCCCGAAAGCCCCGGCAGCATCAAATCAAGAAGCAGAAGATCAAATTCTTTCATCTGCCACAAAAGCCTCCCCTCGGTCCCCGAAAAAGCCTGTTCCACCCCACATCCCTTCCCCCTCAGGAATTCCGCCGTCATATTATTAATATCCGTATCATCCTCAACTACCAAAATACGAACCATTTTATTCATCCTCCTGTCATCCTTTTGCTTCCTCATAAATACTACTTGATATCGACCTCTTTCGCAACGGATTTTGTATTTTTCCTTCTGGCCTGAGAAATTTTCCTGTCCTGTGCTTCGCGTCTGCCGCAGGCCTGTCTTCCCGCTGTGGACTCCCTTCCCAA
>ERZ791934.420-NODE-420-length-58564-cov-4.036746_pt1 | contig 58564 bp, 43 predicted proteins | sample MGYA00510125_ERZ791934 | MGnify/ENA primary metagenome ERZ791934 (study PRJEB30046, sample SAMN00993240) | human gut metagenome | study: EMG produced TPA metagenomics assembly of the A metagenome-wide association study of gut microbiota in type 2...
CGCCTAGCCAGCTGAGGCTGGGGCGAAAAGGCAGGTTCCCTTCGGCGCCTGCTACTCAGGCTGAGCACCCTCCTGAGGGCGGCGAGGGGATTCCCCTCTGCACACCCCTTTTTTTAATAGGAAATCGATATTTCCTATTAAAAAAAGCTGCCCCACTGATTCCAGCAGGCAGCTAAGATTTGTTATGCGTTAAGCTTCTCGCAAGCCTCTGCACCAGTCATACCGACAGCGACGCCGAGAGCTTCTGCCTCAGGAGAAACGCTCTTGACCGGATTAGCCAGAATTTCATCAAAAGTGCTTCCGCCAACAACAGCTGCCGCATCCTTAACAGCTTCTGCTGTTCCCTGATTTAAATAGCCGCACATGATGTAACCTTTCTTGCAGAGAAGAACCAGCATATTCGGATGCCCTTCTCCGCCAGGTGCTACAATACGCACGCCCTGAACCGGCTGGCCTTTTACATTTAACATTTCAATCTGAATCATCTTATCTCTTCCTTTCTCGTCTCGTAAAATCTATCCTCATTATATCATGAATATTCCTTTGAAAATTCAATCGAAATTCATGATTCAATGGTTTCTTCCTTGCGACAACGTATTGCTTACGCAATACTCCTACGCTCGTTTCACTCACTCCGCTGTCCGTTTTGCCTAGCCAAGCAAGCTTGGGGCAAAAAGGCAACGTCGTAAGATTGTGAAACTATTATAACATTTTCCGCCCATTCCTGCCACACTAATTCTATTTGTGATATCTCAGATGGCAGATATCGTCTCCGCCTGCAATAGTCTTTGTCAACTCCAGCTCACAGCCGTAGGCCTCACCGATACCCCGATCGCCACACATGGCGATGTCACAGAGCATGGCGATTTCCTCGTCAGAGCAGCCGCATTTCTGCCAGGCCTTGACCAGCGGGCAGTAATGAAAATGCAGCTCCAGCTCATCATCAGTGCTTTTGATCACATCCATTTCAAAGACTTTCCGGGCGGGCAGAGAAAACAACGTCTTGCGAAGGCCTTTCAGACTATCGGTCTTACCTTTCTTAATCAAAAACTTGCCTTCGCCAATTCCACAGCGGCGGATGGCTTCCGGCGCAAAGTCCATGGGCGGAAGCCCCTTCTTGCGCGCCTCGTCACAGAGAAGGTAAAGCCAGGCTGCTCTCTGTTCCAACTGTTCGCGAATCGCTGCAATCAGTGCAAACTTGATCTTCGGTTCATTTTTAACAATGCTCATATTGTTCCTCCTTATGATTTTCGCAATAGGTCCATCAGCTCTTCTCGGTTAAAATCAACACTCTCCATAGCTCTGCCAGTAAGAATCTGATCAGCCAGATCCTTCTTGCGCTCCTGCAGTTCCAAAATTTTGTCCTCGATGGTATCCTGCGCAATCAGCTTATAGACGGTCACCACATTTTTCTGGCCGATGCGGTGCGCTCTGTCCGTCGCCTGATTCTGCACCGCCAGGTTCCACCAAGGGTCAAAGTGAATGACCATGTCAGCGGCCGTCAGGTTCAATCCGGTACCGCCTGCTTTGAGAGAAATTAAGAAGACAGAGGTATCATCCTCGTTAAAAGCTTTCACCATTCTGCTCCGTTTCTCTTTGCTGGTCGCTCCTGTCAAAATATAGTAAGAGATGCCCTCCTGCTCAAGTCTCCCTTCCAAATCGCCGAGCATGGTAGTAAACTGTGAGAACAGCAGAATCTTATGTCCTGCGCTGACTGCATTGCTGATCAGTTCGATACACATCTGGGTCTTGGCCGATACTCCCTGATAATTTTCATAGACGAGAGCCGGGTCACAACAGATCTGCCGCAGCCTGGTCAGCTGCGAGAGAATTTGGATCTTCGACATTGAAAACTCCTCATCGCTGGCCCCATCTAAGAACATCTGCAGCTGCTTCACGTGGGCGTCATATAACTTCTGCTGCTCGCCGTCCATTCTGGTGAACATATTCTTTTCAATCTTATCCGGCAGATCCTTGAGCACATCCTTTTTCAGTCGCCGCAGGATAAAGGGATGGGTCATCTTGCGAAGCCGCTCCATCGCTTCCTCGTCCTGCCCTTGGATGATAGGGTTTTCCATTTCTTTGCGGAATCGGTCGTAGGAATGCAAGAAACCCGGCATCAGGAAATCAAAAATGCTCCAAAGCTCGCTGAGTCTGTTTTCAACAGGCGTCCCCGTCAGTGCCACGCGGAAGCCGGCGTGAATTGACTTTACAGACTTTGCCGCCTGGGTATTGTGGTTCTTGATATACTGCGCTTCGTCGATGACCTGGCAGCCAAAGGCGACCTCTTGATAAATCTTGATATCCCGCTTCAGCAGTTCGTAAGACGTGATGCACACCTCCCCGGCTTCTATGGCCTCGATCAAAGTCTGGCGTGCCGCCGCAGTTCCGATGATCAACCGCGTCTTTAGGGCAGGTGCAAACCGATGGATTTCACTCTCCCAGTTGTACACCAGGGATGCCGGACAGACGATCAGCGATGGGCGGCTGTCTGCAGTCCCCTTCTCTTCCTGTTCTGACAACAGATAGGCGATAATCTGCAGCGTCTTCCCAAGCCCCATATCGTCAGCCAGAATTCCGCCAAAGCCATTGTGCGCCAAAGTTTTCAGCCACAGGAAGCCCTTCTTCTGATATTCTCTCAAGGTCTTCGACAAGGTCGCCGGCACCTCGAAATCGTTGTCGTCCACCGTCTTCATGTCGCGGATCAAAGCGCGGAAATCTCTGCTGCGATCCACCGAAAGAGAGGTCTTTGCCTGCAGTTCACTGTCCAAGTAAAGTGCACGGTACTTGGGCAGCAGCACCGTCTCCTGCCGGAGCTGCTTTGCAGTCAGGTTCAGCCCTTCCCGCAGTTCTGCCAACGTGGTGATCCCATCGTCTTCTATCTGTACAAAATCTCCGTTCTTCAAGCGGTAGAATTTTTTCTTTTTGTTGTATCTTCCCAAAATATCGATCAAATCTTCCCGCGAGATATCGCCTGCTGTCAACGACAGCTCCAGCAAATCGCCGGATAACGAAATGCCGATGGATACCGTCGGCGTCGATCTGATATTGACTCTTTTGAGGCTTTCCGAGACATAGACCTGGCCTAACTGCTGTATTTCGTCAATTCCCTCTGTCAGCAGGCTGTAAAGAGTATCCTCATCCTTACTGATGACCAGTTCCTGTCTGCTTTCGTCTATGCGTTCAAAATAAGGGACAATCTGAGCGGCAGTCTCAATTTCCTTCACAAAATCCCTGCTCTCGTAATCAGTCTGCCGGTCATAAACGTTGTATTTTTTGTCCCCGTAAACAGCTTCAATCTTCCCTGTTACCACGTTTTTCTCTGGTGCATCCAGGTAAATCTTAAATTCTGCCTCTGCGATGCCGTAGTCCTCTTCAACAAAGTTCTCTATATGGCAGAGAAACTGCTGCTTCAGAGTGGGATACAGTTCCCGGCAGAAAATAGGGATGTCGTCTTCTGCGACAAAGAACGGATTGTTCACTTTTCTCTCCATGCAGAAAAGCAGGCGGTCAATCGCTTTCACATCTTTGATCGGCACCTTGAAAATCTCGCCCTCTGCAAAATAGAGATAATGCTCCCGACCCCTCACCAGAGGATTGGCATCGGTAGCGACTTCGATGCCGCCTTCTTTGCCTGTAATATATAGATCCATCTCCGGAATCTTCTCACTGACACGCCATTCTCTGACCACAGAATCGCTCAGCTCCAGCTCAAAAGCATCCTCTCCCATGATATCCAGAAGGGTTTCCAGCTCTGCTCCGCTGATGGATAGTTCCCTTACCTTGGGAATCGTCCGTGTATAGTAAAGAACAGAATTCCCCTGTTCTTTTTTCTCCCAATCTTTAACCCACTTTACCAAAAACTCTGCCAACGGCTGGGATTCCCGACCAAAACTCTCTACAGAATGGATAAACTGCAGTCTTTTGCCATAGGCAAAGTTGGCCGCTGCCTCCATATTCTCAGCAAATTCAGAAACGTCCTTCAGAACATACATGTGGTCAATGCCGATTTTAAAGGAAACCTGAATCTTTGTCTCCAGATTCTCCCTATTCACCTTAAAGGACGGCAGCAGGCGCACGCGTCCAAAAGCATCTTTTTGTAAGATTGGCGCGGTCTTTTTCTGAATCTGCATATTGAGAAGGTTTTTGATGGCATAAGTCGTCTGGGGCTTATGGACAGCAAAATTGCTGCGGCTGCCATCCCAGGATGTCTGCCTGACCTTAGAGGCCAAACGGGTGGTTCCCTGCTGATGATTCATATACTCTCTGAGAACTGCCACACAGTGCTTGCAGATGCCGTCATAATTGGAAAATGCCGGACATTCACAAAATTCCTCTTCCAACTGGTCAGTTCTTTCGTTATAGGTTAAACTGACGTCGTAGTACCTCCTGTCTGATCCCCTGACCAATGCATCAATATGCTTGCGATCAGGATCTTTCTCATCTGCTTCGGTATTGAACTCCAAAATCCTGTCTTTTTCCAGAAAAATCTGCATTCCCTTTCGATAGGTCTTATCTATTGTTAAAGCACGAATAAATGAATCCGTAATCATAAATCCTCCCCCTGGTACCCTAGTCTACTTTCTATTATACGTTTCTATTTCACGCAAGTAAAGACTGACTTTTGACGCAATATCAAAGGCGGCGCACACGCACCGCCTTTCTGTTATTGAGTATTGGTCTTTTTAAAGCAATTTATCCAGTTCCTGATCTATGTAATCTATCCGCTTCACCTTCGGTTCTCTGATGAAATGCCCGCGAGCCATGACGAGAGATACGTCTTTCAAGGCAGTCAGGTCTTCCAGAGGATTTTGTTCTGTCACGATCAGATCCGCACACTTGCCGTCTTCAATAGAACCTGTGATTTCAGAGAGCCCCAGAATTTCGGCGTTTCTGAGGGTCACGGTGTGCAAGGCAAAAGCGTTTGACGCGCCGCAGAATTTGGCAAAGTAGTACACCTCCCGCCACAGAGCATAGTGGGTAATGTACGGGCAAGAGGCATCGGTGCCCAGACCCACAGGAATATCATTTGCCAAAGCCTGTTTGGCGCTTTCGATGATATTCTCCATGACCACCTCTGCGTTATACTGATTCACCTCTGTCATCTTGGTCATCTCTCCCGGCAGTCTGGCAATGGCCAAAGCCGGAATGATGGTGCAGATCACTGCGGAGCCGTTTTCTTTATAAAGACGGATGATTTCCTCGTCCATCCGTGCACCGTGTTCAATGGTATCCACACCTGCCTTCAGGGCAATGCGCACCCCTTCTGTGCTCTCTGTATGGGATGCAACCTTGAATCCCAGCTTGTGGGCTTCGTCACAGGAGGCCTTTGCCAGTTCATAAGGCATTCTGACCACGCCCGGCTCCCCTTTTACGGCTGCATCAAAGACCCCGCCGGTGACGAAGATTTTGATCCAGTCCGCCCCCTTGGCCGCATTGTCTCGGATGACTTTGACACACTCTTCCGGCGTTTCACAGGGAATGCCCATCAGGCCATCCGTGTGGCCGCCGTGGACTGTCACGCCGTAGCCACAGGCCAGAACCCGCGGTCCGACATATTTCCCGATGTTGATCATATCTCTGTTCGCCAGATCTCGATAACTGACTTCACCCACGGAGCGGATGGTCGTAATCCCTGCATTGAGAGAAGTGAGGATATTCTTCTTCACTACGGAACTGAGCACCGTCTGCATCAGCTTGGATTTGTCCACCTTTGCCGCCAAGTCAGACGCTTCGCTGGCGTTGGTCGGTTTCCCGGTTCCCGGCAGATGGACGTGGGCGTTGATCAGACCTGGCATCAGGTATCTGCCCTGTAAGTCGATTTCTTCGAAACCCTCCGGCACGCTGCCCTTCTCCTTCAGGGATACGATTTTGTCGTTTTCTACGAGCACCGTCATGGACGGGCGCACCTCCATATCCCTGCTGCCATCCAGCAAATTGGCGTGGGTAAATGCGTATTTCATAGGAACATCTCCTTCCTTAATTTGTTCGCTTGTCTTAATTTTAACAATATTCCGATGAAATAGCAATTATTCTTATGTAATTTCAGCATTTTGTTTTCTGCACCACAGTTCGCTTGGCAATCTGATAGATGGCGATGAAATATAATAGGTAGAGGATCGTGATGACCAGAGCGATGAGAAAAGTTGTAAGATACATTTCTCCCACTTGTCCTGCGCAGCCGTGCAGCTGCAGCAGCCTGCCGAACAGCCATCCCATGGGGACGCTGGACAAAACGGGCAGTATCAGTGGCTGGAAAAAGAAGCCGGCCGTCTGGCGCAGCAGCGTCTGCCTCTGTTCACCTTCACTGACTCCCAGGCAGGAGAGCATCCGGTATCTGCGCTTGTCCTCCGTCAATCCCGACATAATTTTCAGCGCCAGAATCGCCATGACCATGAGCAGAAACACAATGCCGATGTAAAGGGCGCCGATGATGAAGATGGCAATTTCACTGTCCCCCACCTGCCGATCCATTTCTTTCAGCCTGTAGTCACAGGTATTCGACGTATATTCTCCATCCGCGTACGTAAATTGGTAAGTCAGATCTTCTTGAAGGCGCTCTGCGTCGTATTGTTTTTGTTCTAAGACATAGACGACTTTTTTCTCCTGCACCTCCAAAGACTCCACCGCCTCATCAGGCACCACAGTATAAATGGAATCAGGCAGAGGCGACTGCCCTTCCCGTTTGCCGCCATAAGGGTAATCTTTGCTGCCGAAATGTAAGGTGACAGAAGAATAATCTGTCTCAGCGGCGAGCGTCGAATTTGTCACTACCAGAAACCGTCCGTCCAGATTCACTATCGGATATCCCAGTGCTCTGCAGAGTGCATTGAAGTCAGACTGCGAGATATTCGTACACACATAGAGGACGTTTTTCTCATACCAGGTGTCCAAAGGTTCTGCTAGCTCGTTGGTTTCATCTCTATAGGTGGTATAGGTGCACTTCTTTTCTATTTTTGCGTAGTTGTCGATGATGGGCTCTGCCTCCTCCGGCAGGATGGCCTGATCAGTCTTTCTGTCTGTATCGTTGTTTTCAACATAGGTTACGTCAAAGGGGTTAGATCTTTCGTGCCCTGTTCTTTCCAGTATTTTCAAGAAAAATGCGCCGTTAGAGACGAAGATTGCCGCTGTCAGAAGGAATGCCATCAATCCGACCATGACAGAATTGACGCTGAGGGTGCCGCTGAGCTGCCTCAGGGTGAAGGTGTTCGTGCCTCTGCCGCAAAAGGTTTTATTCTTAAACAGAAACGGAATCAGACTCTTTGCAACGCCTATATGGAGGAAAATCAGAGCAATGGCTATAATAAGCAGGTCCAACATGATTTCGGTATCCAGGTTTCCCTTACTGCTGGAATACCGAATTTCAATTAATCCAATGAAATCCATGGCCGCCTCAATCATTATCAATAGGGATGCCGCCATGATGAGGACCCAGACCTTTGGATGACGGCTCTTCTTTTCACTTTTTTGCGCTCCGTGCAGTAAGTCGTAAATGTTGACGACTTCCAAATAGACGAAAGAGGTAAATGCGGAAAGCAGGAAAATTGCGATGACAAGTCCGATGGTGACCAGAAGGCCTTTGGCAGAATACGACGCAAAGGTGAGTTCCAGCTGCATCAGCTTCATCATGATCGCCACCATACCCTGATAGAAAAATAATCCCAGCAGGATGCCCGTCCCCAGCGCAACGATGCCCATGATCAAAGTCTCTGTCAAAAAAATCAGAAGGATATTATTTCTCGTCATGCCAAGGGTCAGATACATGCCAAATTCCTGTTTGCGGAATTTGAGCAGGAAGGACGCAGCATACCCCAGTACAAAGGTTACGATGACGAAGACAAAGGCAATCAGCACCATCAAGCCGTTCTTCATGCCGCTGTTACTCTCCGCATCCAGATTCAGCTGAGGACTGAAAATCATGTTGCACAAAGCGAATAACAAAGCCACAGTCAAAATCACTGTCATAAAGTAAACGAAGTAATTGCTCATCTGTCTTCTTACATTTCGCAGGGCCAGCTTCGCTAACATCTCAATCACCTCCCCGATTGGTTATTTACGATCACCGTCCGCTTTGCAATCTGATAGGTTGCTGTAAAATACAACACATAGATCAGTATCATGACAAGAGCGATGACAGCCGCAATGAGATATACCTCCGTCTGCTGCGCCGCAAAACCGGTCAGCTTCATGATTCTTCCGCAAATCCATCCGGTAGGAATGCTCAATAGTATCGGTATTGCAAAAGGCAGGAAGAAGAAACTGAATGTCTGCTGGAACAGCGCTTTGCTCTGCTCCTGTTCATCTGCCCCCAGACGGTATAAAACGCGGTATCTCTTTTTGTCTTCAGAGAGGGTGGATAATATTTTTAAAGCCAGAATCGCCATGGCCATAAAGAGAAATATGGCAGCGATGTACAGGGCGCCGACGACAAAAACTGCAAGAATGCTGTTACTCCTGATTCGGTTATACTCTTTTAATACATAATTGCACATCTCGTATGGCCCGTCATTTTCATCATCACCTGGCACGGTATAACTCAACTCTTCTTTCAGGCGATTGCCATCATACTTTCCGTCTGCCAGATCATAGGCGACGCATCTCGTAGCTGTTTCCATATTTTTCACCGCTTCATCTGGTATGACTACATAAAAATATACGTAGGCAAAATGAGGGTAATCCTGACTGATGCCACCGTAGCGATAAGTTCTGCCACCAGCGCCAATCTCCGTCTGGGAAAAATCAAATTGCAGGGTATATGCGTCGTTTGCGATCACCAGGTATTCCTGATTCAACTGAACTGGATCAAATCCTAGAGACTGGCATATTTTGTTAAAATCGCTCTCTGTTATGAACAAATCGTCTTCCCCGGACCATTCTGTACAGTTGTGCAAATCATCTCTGCCCGTCGTATAGAACGCAAAGGGAAGTCTTTCGACAATTTTTGCGTATTTTTCGATCATCTTCTCGCCTTCGTCCACGGAAATCGGACTATATTGATTGTCGGTATCAGATTGCTCTTCTATATAGAGAGCGTCAAAAGGGATGTCTCTGTCCAGAACAGCGCGCGTATTCGCTCGCAGGGCGAAGGATGCGTTGGCGCCGATGACTGCAAATGCCATCAAAAAAGCGATCATTCCGATCATTATGGAATTTGCACGGAGGGATGCGCTGAGCTGGCGCAAAACAAAGGTATGGCTGCCACTGCTGCAAAAATGTTTCCTCTTCAAAAGCAGGTTCACGATACTTCTGGAAACTGCCGTATGGAATACAATCAGGCCGCCTGCCAGTACAAACAAGCTGATGAAAACAGAGTCCAGACTTGAAGCGTCTTTCAAAAGCAGAATATCTACCTGCTTGCAGAACATGACGCAGCTACCGATGACGACGCTCAGAGAAATCAGAGTCAGAAGCAGCCAAAGGGTTGGGTGTTTTACCCTTTTTTCTACCATTTGATCGCCATGGATCAGCTCATAAATGCTGACTTTTTTCAGATAACGAGCGGAAGCCATGGACGATATGGCAAACATGGCCGCCACCAGCACGACGGTCAAAAGCAAACCCTTGGCGGAATAGTCAGCAAAGGTGAATTCCATTTCCATCAAATTGCTCATGATCATAATCAGCCCCTGATAGATAAACAATCCCAGCAAAATCCCCAGTCCCAGTGCCGTAAAACACATGATCATCGTTTCCGAAACAAAGATGGAGAGAATATTTTTTCTAGTCATGCCCAATGTCAGGTAAGTACCGAACTCCCGCTTGCGCAATTTCAGCATAAATGCGGTGGCATACCCCAGCACAAAAGCGACGATCAATGAGATAAATATGGTAAGTCCGATTAACGCGATTTTCATGGAACTCGCTTCTTCCACCCACTGCAAAAGCTGCGGACTATAGATTACGTTGTTTATCGCGAATATAAAAGAAACAGTCAGGGAAACGGTCATAAAATAAATCAGATAATTCCCTAACTGTCTCTTGACATTCCGCATCGCAAGTTTAGTGAACATCAAGCTCACCTCCCAGCGCCGCTGTAACAGATACGATCGCCTGGTAAAATTCCTGTCTCTTCCGCTGTCCCCGATTCACTTCGTTCCATATTTTGCCGTCTTTTAAAAACAATACTCGATTGGCGTAGGAGCCGACGACCGGATCATGGGTTACCATGAGAATCGTCGAACCCAGTGACTGATTCATCATCTGAAAGGTCTCCATCAGAAGTTTTGAGTTCTTGGAGTCTAAAGCGCCTGTCGGTTCATCTGCCAAAACCAGCGCCGGGTTCGTGATAATCGCCCTGGCACATGCCGCCCTCTGACGCTGTCCCCCAGACAGCTCATAAGGAAACTTGGATAGCTGATCGGAAACACCTAAAGCCTCCGATACTCGCACCAGCTCTCTGTCCGCATCTTCATGAGATTTCCGCTGCAAATTTAGCGGCAGCAAAATATTCTCACCAATGGTCAAAGTGTCGAGCAAGTTGTATTCCTGAAAGATAAAACCAAGCTGGTCTCTGCGGAAATTGGCCAGCTGCTTTTCTTCCATCTCTGTCAGCCTGGCACCCTCGATAAAAATTTCACCGCTGCTGACGCGGTCGATGGTCGAAATCACGTTGAGCAGGGTGCTTTTTCCGGAGCCCGACGCTCCCATAATTGCTGTAAATTCCCCTTTCTCCACGGAAAAAGAGATACCGTCCAGCGCCTTTGTCACTACACTCCCCTTGCCGTAATACTTCGTTACATTTTTAATCTCTAAAATCTCATTCATTTGATCGTCTCCTCCTTTTCATTCTAATACTAGCATGAAAAGGCCATATCTTGTCTAACACAGGCAGGGTATCAATCTTACAATTTTGTTAGATTCCTGAAGAAAAGCGTAATCCGGGTAAATTTTCCTTCTTCCGATTCAACTTGCAGTTCGATGTCCAATCTCTTGCATAGTTCATTTACGATGTACAAGCCCATTCCCGTGCTGCGACCCATCTGCCTGCCGTTGCTGCCCGTAAAACCTCTCTCCGTGACACGCCTGACTTCATGGGAGGGGATTCCGATGCCGTCGTCCTCAAAGATCATCTTCCCCTCTGCCGCAGTGATATTCACATGACAGCCAGGGCAATACTTCGCACTGTTAATCAGCAGTTGCTTTAAAATAAAGCAAAGAGATTTGTCGTCCGTACAGACGGTAAAACTCCCCGCCGTCTCCACACTGATTTTCGATGCGATCAATAGCTCCATCTGGCTTTTCACCGCTTCCTCAATCACGTCTTTCGCCTGCAGGATTTTGATCTTGGTGTCCTTCTCGGCACTGCGAAGTCTTGCATAATAGAGGATGTTTTCCGTCAGATTATCTGCTCGCTTTAACTCCCGCCTCAGCTTTCTGACATCGCCATCATTGTCCAAAATGAGCGAACAGGCGGTCAAAGGCGTTTTAATCTCATGAATCCAGCTTTCCACGTAATCACAGTATTCCTCTTTTTCCCGTCTTGCTTCTTCTACAAGCCCCACTGCCGATCGGGAAATCGTTCTGAACATGTGGTAATACTGCTGCTCAAGATACCCCGTCGGCTGCGGCAAAATCTCTCCGAGCAGATATTTGTCTTCTAATTCTTCCTCTAGCTTCTGCAAGCGGCGGATCTGTTTTCGCTCCATGACAAAGCTGACCAGCAGCCAACTGCCAGTCAAAAGCAAAAGGAAGAGTTCTATGACGACAATCAACGCAGCGCTTACCTCTGCAAATGCCAGAAAAACACCGGCGAGCAGCGCGCCGATACAGACAAAGCAAAGTGTGACTGTCTTTGCGTATAAGTAATCTCTGAATTTCATAAGCGATACCCCACTCCCCTGACGGTGCGGATATATTCCTCCGCGCCCATTTTTTTCAGTTTATCCCTGAGCCGGTTGACATTGACGTAAAGGGTATTCTCGTCGATATACAAACTGTTGCGCCAAAGGTCCTCGATAATTTCCTCCCTGGTACACAGTTCTTTTTGCATCAGGCACGCCAGAATCCTCGTCTCATTTTTGGTCAGTTCTTGAGAATGCCCGTCATAGTGGACGGTCATGTCAGAGAGGTTCAGAGTCAGATTACGCACCGTGAGGACAGGACTGCTCTTGCGCTTCAGCAGTCTGCTGATCCTTGCTAAAAGCACAGAGGAGTTGTACGGCTTGCGGATATAGTCATCAGCGCCCACGCCAAACCCCAACAGTTCGTCATCGGCTGAATCCCTGGCTGTCAGGAAAATCACTGGCACATCAGAATGCAGGCGCAGTTTCCGGCACACTTCAAATCCACTTTCTCCTGGCAAATTGATATCCAGAAGCGCCAAGTCACAGGGGGCCTCGCTGACTGGCATATAGCCGTTAGCGCGAAGCAGCGTACATAGTTCCTCACGAATGCTGTTATCGTCTTCTACCACTAAGATCTTTTCCATCTCTTCCTCCTACCGTCTCCATATTACAATCAGTATATCACAAAATAGCACTCTGCAAAATACCTGGTTCAAGTGTGCGGCTGGGATGCGGCGGGCTTCGGAATGCGAGCCCCGGGACATGGGTCCGGGATACGAGCCTGGGATGCGGATCCAGGACGTGGATCCGGGATACGAGCCTGGGATGCGGATCCAGGACGTGGATCCGGGATACGAGCTTGGCATGCGGATCCGTTACGCACTTTGCCTGCTCAGCTCTGATTCTCCGTAACCGATTTGGCGTTTTCGGCCCATTCTGCGTAACCGGGGCGCCTGGTGCCCAGGCTCGTTACGCATTTTGCCTGCTTAGCTCTGATTCTCCGTAACCGATTTGGCGTTTTCGGCCTATTCTGCGTAACTGGGGCGCCTGGGACGTGGGTCCGTTACGCACTTTGCCTGCTCAGCCCTAATTTTCCGTAACTGATTTGGCGTTTTCGACCCATTCTGCGTAACTGGAGTGCCTGGGACGCCAGGCATAGGTTGAAATTACCGCACAAAAAAAACTGCCATCAGCGAATCTCTTATTCGCTGACAGCAGTCTCCATAAAGCGCTTACTCGTGCCATCCGCCATGGTGTCCGCCTCCGTGGGAGGAACCATGGTGATTTTGACCACTATTATGATGGCCGTAATTCTGGTGGTTTGCGTGGGTTCCGTCGCAGTCAGGATACTGACAGGTTCCATAAACTGGAGCTGCAGAGGTACTTGCTGTAGAAGCCGCAGACGTGTTCGCCGTTGAAGTCACTGGTGAGACACGGTTCTGCTTTGCATGATGAACGCCTCTTTTGAAGCAATCCTGATTTACCGTACAGATGGGCTGTTTTTTCTGCATCTGGCTTTGATAATCCACCCGCTGATTATCTGCACCGAAAGCAGTCAGTGATACCGCACCCACAGCAACAATTGTGAGTACAAGCGCCAATACAATCCATTTCTTTTTCATTACTTTTTTCAATTTTATCTCCTCCAGGTCAATTATACTTTTTATTTGCTAACAGTATAATCCCCTGTTATAAACACTTTAGAGGTTATTTCTAAACAAATTCTAAACTTTTCGATTCATGAAAGATTCAGCCGATACCCGGCACCCCATACGGTTTCGATGATCTGGGGATTCTTTGGATCTTCTTCGATTTTTTCTCGTATGCGGTTGATATGCACCGTCACAGTCGCGCTGTCTCCCACATAGTCATAGCCCCAAATCTTCTCAAAGAGATGCTCTTTTGAAAAAACGATGTTAGGGTTCAGCGCCAGGTATTTGAGCAGTTCAAATTCTCTGTTAGGGAAATGAATCTCCTCTCCGTTCTTAATCACCTTCCAGCTTTTAGCTAGAATTTTGAGTCCGCCGACTTGGATCAGGTAATCCTCCGCCACATCCCCATGTGCAGATCTGCCTGCCGTCAATCGTTCATATCTTGCCAGGTGAGACTTGACTCTTGCCACCAGTTCCGCCGGATCAAAAGGCTTGACGATGTAGTCGTCTGCGCCCAGCCCCAGCCCTCTGATCTTGTCAATGGATTCCTGCTTTGCCGTCACCATCAGAATGGGTATGTCGATTTTGTCTCTCACCTCCCGGCAGATATCATAGCCGTCTTTCCCCGGCAGCATGATATCCAGCAGAAGCAGATCAAAGTCTTCCGTCAAAATCAGCTTCAATGCTTCGTTGCCGTCACTGGCGATGGTCACTTGAAAGCCGTCGATTTCCAAATAGTCTTTTTCCAACATGGCGATTCGATTGTCGTCTTCTGCGATCAAAATGTGTGCCATCACACTTCCCCCTTTTTATTTCGAAAATTCATGATCAGATGCAGTCCGCACTGATTCTCCGCCCTAATGATGCCGCCGTGCGCTTTGACGATATATTGACAGACGTAGAGACCAAGTCCGCTGCCCTCTCCATCGCTGCGAGCCTCATCTCCCCGGTAGAACTGCTCGAACAGATGGGGCAGTTTTGCAGGCGGCACGCCGACACCGTTATCACAGAAAGCGATTGTCAGGCTGTCATCCTGCTCTTTCTCCAGCGTGATTTTCATGATCAAAGGCTCCGCATGGGCGTATTTGAGACTGTTCTCCACAAAGTTATCGAAGACGCGTTTCATCTGCTCCTGGTCGATATCGAAGAAACAGTCCCCTTGACAAATGCTTTGGAACTCCAAACAAGCCTTTTCTGCGATTAAATCTTTTTTTCCTTCCACATAACGCCCGAGATACTCCCCCATATCCGTTTTCTGTTTATAAAACGGCATGTTTCCCGTCTCCAGCTTGGAATAATAAAACAGTTTTGCCAGCAATCCTTCCATATCACAGGCACAGCTATAGGCGATATCGAGATACTGCCTGCGTTTTTCCTCTGTATTGGCAACACCGTCCTGCAAACCTTTGATGTAGCCTTTGACAGAAGTCAACGGCGTTCTCAGATCGTGGGAGATGCCGCTGATCATTTCGGTACGCGCCTTTTCGTATGCCGCATTTTGTTCCATGCCTTCTTTGAGGTGCCTCTGCATCTGATTAAAGCTGTCACAAACATTGCGAAACTCGTCATCTCGCAGGTACACGACCGGCTGAGTCAGATCTCCGCTCTCGATACGCGAAGCAGCAGCGGCAAGCTGATCCACCGGCTCCATAATCTGGCGGACCAGCTTTTTTGTAAACATGCGGCTGGCGAGCAAAATCGCCAGAATCACAAATGCACCAATAGTAATAAATAGCAAAAGGAATAACTGAAAGACGCGTCTGTCCGTACTAAAAAGAGATTCTTCGTCTGCGCTGCTTGCGGCATAGATTTGATAGGTTGTGTCGTCCACAGGAAACCTTGCGGAAAGCACCGTCACGCTGTTGATAAAGAAGGTGCTCACGGTAATCTCTGATGCGTGGTCATGGCCATGGTGTCCTGATTCCGTATCGCTATCGTCTTGCTCACCGATGGAGTCCACACTTTCTGTCTCTGTTTGACTCAGGTTGGAGTAGACGGTCTCTCCATCTTGATCTCGCACTGCCAGACGAAAGTCATAGCTGTCCAAGGCATCGGCCCACTGCTGCCAGTCCTCACCGTAACCGGGGTTCTCTTCCAGCATTTGCTGTACCTGCGTCGTGTGCGCTGAAAGTTCTGCATTTTCGCTTTGGTGGGTCAGAAAGGTATGCTGAAAAATCGTCAGCAAAAGGCTCCCCACTCCTAGCAATACCAACAGGGCAGCCAATATCATGACCGTATTGGTAATGAATATTTTTTTCTTAATGGTCATAGGATTCCCACTCTCTGCATATCTCTCTTTAAAAAGCTCCACGGGTTATCGTAGCCACAGCCCGTGAAGCCGGCCGCGTGGCATAAATCGCGATTCACTTCATGGTTCCAAAAGTTTTGATATAGCTGCTCTTCAGCAGGTGTCGGTACGTAATATAGCCCTTCAATAGCACGATTCAGTCCGGCGACAGGCCTTCTGCCGTGGGTTTTGGTCATTACGAAAGCACCTGCCATGGCAAAATACTGATCAATTTGTTCTTCTGTATATCCCTCGCTGGCGAATCCCATTCGGATCGCCTCCTCTGCCCGCTGTGCGATTATCTTCCAGTCCTTTGCCATCATACCCGCCATGATACAGCAAAATCGATTGCTGGCATTAACCACGATCAGCAGGTTTTTCTTTTCGAAACGGATGATGTGGAGTTCCCAGCAGAAGAAGAGGTCTGTGATGCCGCCGTAATTCAGTTCTTTTATTTTTAGATGTTTCTGTAGTGGAATCGTGATACCCAGTTCCATATTGTTCCCCTTCTCTGTTATTAGTTACAGATTATAATGCTGGTAAAGCGGAATAAACTTTTTTAGATAGTTCCTTAAATTTTCGTCGCACGCATAAACATAAGTCCCTTTGATGCCCCGTGTGAGCAAAGTTAAATAGATGTTGATAATATAACTTTTTAATGCACCCTCATCCTCCAAGGATGTTTTCCCTTGGAGATCAAAATAATTTTTCTTATCGATAGAAATACTTTTTGTCTGCGGGTCATATTTTATCTCGTTTCCCAAAATAACACCTGCGTAATTGAGATCATATCCTTGCACGGTGTGAATGCATCCTATCTCGTTAATTGCATTTTCCGAATTGACCCAATCCTTATTGACACTATTCCACATATACGCATAGCCATCTATAAAAATATCGTTTCTATCTTTCGTTTTTTTGGACAGCCATTTCCAGGAATAACCTGCTACCACCCGGCAAAGGCCATGTTCCTCATCTTTTGAACGAATCGCATTTACCATATCATTTACGTCTTCAAACAATCTGAACTCGTAGTTCTCAATAGTTTTTGCCGTTCTTGGCGGATGGTCACTCAATAATTCTTTGATGTATTTAATGTAGCTGTTTCCGCCCCTGCATCTAAACTGAGACATGAGGCAATACACATTGGTATTTTCCTGTTCTTTCATCTGGTAAAAGCGCTGTCGTTTTACATCGGAAGGCTTAACTGACTGCATGCTGTCGTAAAAGAAAATCTGATTCTTGCTGCATTTTAATATCCAGTCTAATTGGGTACCATTTTGATCAAAGCCCAGCTTCTCGTTATTCTTGTCAAAGGTCGTATAGTTGGATAACGCCTTTCTCTGCTGCAATCTATGGGCTTCATCTACAATAAGCAGATCATACGGTTCCTCCGTTTTTACAACATCATATGGACTGAGTACCATATTTCTCTTCAGACCTTTTATACTGCCAAATACCTTTTTAATCGTGTATCGCAGTGATTGCATCGGCACAACCAAACCGATTTTCATCGATTCCAATTTGCTGAGATTGTGAGCAATGTAATGAAGACCTGGATCAATTTCGGTATCCATAACGACGATATCATCTCCTGCTTCTGACAACAGTTTCATTAAATAGATCGCCAAAACGGTTTTACCCGTGCCTGCTCCGCCATCAATTATGGTGGTAAACATTTTGTTCGTATTCTTGATATCGACCAAATCTTGTATAATAGCGTCTACGACCCGGTATTGATCTAAATTTAAAGCTTTGTATGGAGAATACTTGAAGGTATCCGTATTTTCAATATAATGGATGCTATTGGCGATAAGCTGCCGCTCTCTGAGTTGACGCCAAATTCCGTCAAAGGTCTTCTCATATTTGTCTCTTTCGTAATAGTCATGTAAATGCACGCCCATATTGCTGTTCTGTAATTTGTATTTTCCATCTGCGGACATATAATTAATTAAAAACGCCTCCAAGTCCAGTATGACCGATCTGTTAAAATCATCGTCGCTAATCAGGTTCAGATGTTTCAACTTCTTTCGTTCTTTTGTCTTCAGATGTTGAGAAGATCTGATGACTGCATTGATGGTTTCACCGATATAGGCTTCTTTATCGTTGTTTAGTATATAGACCACTGGCCAGTTCTTCCCATATTTCAATTCGTTCAATTTGTCCGGTGTACGGTTATTGAATTCTACACTTTCTATTACAGCCATCATTCGTCTCCTAATTTGTCGTATTTTTTACTGCTTCCTTTGCATTTTTCAACAGGATATTTTTTCTTATTGGCTTCAAGTTTTCTAAGAATTTCTTCCTTCAGATCAATATTAATTTTGTCCGCTAACATGATACAATACATCATTACATCTGCGACTTCATCGCTGACGGCTCTCTGGTCATAGTCGTTGTTCCACTGAAAGCATTCCAAGAGTTCTCCGGCCTCTATGACGACGGATTTTGCCAGATTTTCCGGTGAATGGAACTGGTCCCAATCCCGCTCCTCGTTAAAAATTCTCAATTGTTCTTTGATTTCGTTCATAATTAATCTCCTGTTTCTTTTATAAATAAATCTTCTTCATGCGTTCCTGTTAATATTAACTTCGCTATAGTTTCTAACTGTAGGATTTTATTCTCCTGCTTTTAAATAAACTATTATCGATAAAGGCTGCCACTGGCGCAAATAGTCGACAAAGTTTAACCTACTTTCTCCACAAGGGAGCAAGCCTGTTTCCATGCGATAATACATTCGGAATTTCAATCCACTTGCTCCATGCGGACCAAGACGTCATCAATCATGACTTATAATTGTTTTCAAGGTAAATTTCAATCCACTTGCTCCATGCGGAGCAAGACACTTCAACTTCCGTGTTGCCCTTGGTCGTATGTCTATTTCAATCCACTTGCTCCATGCGGAGCAAGACGCGACCTCTGCATCTTTTACCAGGTCATCCGTGACAAATTTCAATCCACTTGCTCCATGCGGACCAAGACATAAATTCTTCGTTAGAGTAGACTCCTTCTTCGAGATTTCAATCCACTTGCTCCATGCGGAGCAAGACACGTACCCTTGCTGCCGCGTTCTAGATCGGCGAGATTTCAATCCACTTGCTCCATGCGGAGCAAGACCGGTACGAAGGAGGACTGCGACAGGGAGGCGAGTCTATTTCAATCCACTTGCTCCATGCGGAGCAAGACACTGATTGCAAAGCCCTGGGCGGTCGACGGCAAATTTCAATCCACTTGCTCCATGCGGAGCAAGACATATCTGTACAGCACATTAAATCAAAATGCGAAAAAATTTCAATCCACTTGCTCCATGCGGAGCAAGACTGCTAAATATCTCCAATATTCTAGAAATATTTATATTTCTTAGCACTTTTTCTCTTTTCACAGCAAACTATCTCCCATTATTACCCATCTATGTCATTTTACGCGCAAAGATTTTGGTGCGAAACACCTGGGGATTTCATGTTCACTTGCCTTTCGCACCAGCGTAAAACAGAACAGTTTGGTATTTTCTTTGTGTTACCGCAGGGCCTTAAAGTAGTTCTCCAATATATCCTTAATATGATTATACCTCCTTGCGTAGGAATTTTCCACCCGAATCAGTTCCATTTGATGCGCCCGGCAGATTTCCTTCTTTTGTGCGTCGCGGCGTTTTACCACTTCATCCTCGAAATGCTCCCGTCCGTCCAGTTCAATGACCAAAACTGGCAGCTTGTGATTCTCATCAACTTTTTCGTAGACCACAAAATCGAACCGGCCGGAATAGAACAAGTCGCTGCATGTGGTATTGTCCTGAAATACATGGGCGATGCCCACCTCTTTCTCCACCACGAAACGATTGTGAGAAAGCCAGATGTTTTCCAATGCATGATGCATATTCTGCAAAAAAGCCTCCTCTGTAGCTGTGCTGAAGGGTTTTACGCCCAGCGCCCTGGAAGCGGCAGATTTTGGCGTCACCTCTGACCTTCCATTGGTTCTCACATATTCCACCAGCTCATAAAGATCATCCTCTTCATTCCTTTGATGCAGGCGATGCAGATTCTCGAGGCTGCCCAGGACGATCAGCTTATCCTTCGCCCTGGAGGTTGCAACGTTGAGCAGTTCCTTGTTGTTCCTAAGCCACTGGTAGGTCGTCTCATGGGTAGCGCCCGTAATGGCGGTGGAGAACAAAACCACATCCTTCTCGTCGCCCTGAAAAGAGTGGACTGTCCCGCAGACGGCATTATCAATTTCTGCCGCTTCCAGACTCTGCTGAATCATTTTCTTTTGATTGACAAAAGGCGTGATGATACCGATGGATTTTTCCGGATGAGACGCTGCATAGCGGATGATTTCCTCTGCCTCACCTGGCGCAGTGTTCTTACTGCCGGTGATTTGATCCGCCACATCAATAAATACCAAAGGTTCCTTTTCTTCACTCTTTGAGAGAATCGCAAGCTTATCATTGTAATATTTTTTGTTGTTAAACTCGATAATCTGCTGGTTGCAGCGATAGTGGTTGTGGAGCAAAATTTCATCGCTGACAGAATCACAGGTCAGAAACGTCTTGTAAATAGAGTTTTTTAGGTAGTCATATTCCTCCGACACCCGGTACTTCCTTCGCAGCTTTTTGTTGGTCAGTTCATCCAGCAAAATCACAGGGTTCAGCTGCTGCGGATCTCCCACCAGCATCAGATTCTCGCCTCGCAAAATCGGGATTAAAGACACCGCTACATTGCACTGGCTGGCTTCATCCATGATGGTCATGTCAAAATAGCGGCCAGGCTCGCCCAATTTGTGGGCCGAAATACAAGTGGTCGCTACGATAGGAAAGATACGCAGAAACTTCTTTAGATTTTCTCCTTCGCTGAGGTAGTGATTCAGCGCTTCCCGCTGCGTTTTTCCCGTGAGATCCAGGATGATCTCCTTCAAATCCCCATACTTCGGTTCATCCAGTCTTTTGATATATTTTGCAGACGTATAATAGAGATATTTCTTAAAGTCCTCTATGTCATCGGTCAAAAGTGCAAAGGCGTCTTCGTCAGTAATGTCGCCCCGCTTCTCGATTTCTTCCTGAATCCAGCGGTGCTGCCGCTGGCGGATGTCCGTCTGGAAAGGAATGAGCTGCATATTCGACTCCTGCCTTCCTTCAAAATCCAGCAGCCGGTCGATGGTCTCACTGCGTTCCCTCAGTTCCAACACATCCTCGTATCGCTTGAGCAGCTTCGCCAGTTCCCTGGCTCTCTGAGTGCGGTCGCCTTTGTTCCTGTCCAAAGTCCTATCGAAGATTTTGATGTCTTTGTTCTCCAGGTAAAGCCGCTTGATGGTCTTTGCTGCTTCTGCCACCTTGTCGTTATTCCCTAGACGGACTATGGGGAAGGGGATCTCCCTGCCATTGTATTTGAGGTGGGACAGCTTTTCATAAACACCGTCAATGGGATGATTGTTATTTGACGCAAACAAGACGGTTCGCTCGTTGAAAAACGCCGTCACGATGGTGTTGATGATGGTATTGGTTTTGCCCGTCCCCGGCGGCCCCTGGATATAGGCGAGAGGATATTTCATAGCGTTGTTGATGGCAAGAAGCTGATCCAGATTGACGCTTCGATTGAGCAGCGTAATGGGATAAGCTTTTCGTCTGACAGGCCTGTTCAGCAGTCCGCCAAAGAATGCCTGCAGCGGCACCGAAATGTTCTCCTCGTGGTACATGTCGATGATAGCACCGTATTCCTCGTGCAGATCCAGCACCAGATCCATACCGAGGCCGATCACGTAAGGCATGTCGTCTACCCCGCTGATGTGACGATTGCTCTCCGTAATACGGTCTTTGATCCGCTCCTGATTCGCGTCGAAGTCCTCCAAAAGCAAATAATCCTCCGCATCCAGGAATTGACGGATGCTTTCTTTTTCCCCATTGATCGTAAATTCGCTGCAAATGGTAATATCCTCATCTGGGCGGAGCCTTTTGTTTTTGACGTCCAAATCCAGCTTGCGATAGGCGAGCACGTAGAGTCCTTTTGGTGTATGCACACTGAGCACGTTCATGGCCAGCCGTTTGAGCTGAAATCTCTGCTTTGCTTTTTTGTCGTCCTCCGCCTTTCGCTGAAAATGCCTGACAATCTGCCGGAACTGCTCTTCGCTGAGCAGATAATCGCCGCTTGCTATGCGGTCTCGATCCAGAAATCTGATCAGCGCAAAATCCGCCTCATAAGGCGTTCTGTCCATGCGGCTGCATTCTTCCAGATAACTGAGGATTTTCAGGTTTGCGGCATGGTCAAAGAGGCTTTGATACTTATGAGGATTCTCTGCGATGTCCCTGACGAGGCGTTCATTGACCGGGTAATAGGAACCATCTATCACCTGGGATGACGTGATGGCGTCTATGTAAATATGAGGAAATTGATCTATGGTATATTGGCCGATATGAAGCCCCTCTACCGAGAGCGTCTTATTTCTGGGATTCAGATCCCTGACGGCAATCCAATATTTTGTGAGCTGACCCGCCTTGTTGCGGTATTCGATGCTGACCCACCTGCCTTCGTGGATGGCGCGGAAAATATCACGATAAATACTTGTCATAGACCCCCTCCGTCTGTTTTGATAGGTCTATTTTAGTATGGATCAATTCCGTTGTCCAGGTGCACAAATGAATTTGTAAAGTGTTAAAACTAATAAAACCCCATTCCAAAGTCTTCTTACAGCACTCCGAAATGAGATTTTATGTTTCATTCATTTTATTCTAACACTAGAACTGCTTCTTAAAAAAGTATAATGTCAAATACAAACAATACGCACCAGGTAATCCCATATGCATAATTCCGATCTGTTCTCGCCGCTCGGAAAAACAAGTATATTGGAACTAAAACAAATCCTAACCACAACCACTTTGCAGGTTCTTTTCCGTATTTCCGTAAATTGGATATATCTAGGGAAAGAAATACTACGTTCAGCACTACCATAGTAATTGTAATCCACTTAAAATCACTTACAACAAACAACAATGCCCACGATACTAATATAGGAATTGTTGCCAACATCCATACAAACTTGTTATCTACGATTTCATCAGGCAGCGGTGGAACGACATGCTTTAAGTAAGCTTTTAATGCCGTCTGTTCAGCAAGAACCCATTGAGACATTCCGCCATGCCAAACAAAAGTGTCACGTTTAACAATCTCGTCATCTATCGCTGCTGCCATTTCATCCAAAGAGAATGGACCGCGCTTATGATTACCAGCGATATAAAACCAACCATTATAATCATTTGATTTTTCCACATTAGAAATTTGTTTTGCCCCGCAATAAGAACAAAATGTATCATATTCACCTATTTTTTCACCACAATTTAAACAAAACATTCATCTTTACCTAATTTGTATATATAACGTCAAGAAGGTATTCCATTTCCTCTGCTGTCGTTGCTTCAACGTCTCCTATTTTACATTTGTCCACAGAAAATTCATCACCATCTATTAAAAATATCATTTTTGCATTCACTTCTTCACCATCATAAGTACAACGGCCTGTGAACTTTACATATTCTTTTCCATTTTCTTCATACGCAACCCATGCTGGATCTGCAAAGAAATCCTCAAATGCTTCCTCAACGGTCTTCTCGGGATACTGGTTAAAAGTTCCTGTTTTAACCATCTCTGCATTATCAGATCCTGAAAATACAATTGCAATAACGATTCCAAGGAGGATAACTCCTGCTACAATAGGTATCCATATTTTACTGCTCTTCTTTTTTACAACTACTACTGACGGTGGAATATCTGGTATTTCATTCTGAAGTTCCTTGATATCAAGCTGTTTTCCACAATTGGAGCAAACAGTGCTATCATTGGGCACTTCACTTCCACAAAATTTACAAAACATTACGATCTTCCTTTCAAATTTAAATATATAAACACATCATAACATGAATTCTGCATTCAAACAATTAGAAGTTTTTAAATTATCAGATATCACAATTCATCTCCGCCCGGCTGCCTCCTGCTCTGTCCTTCGTCACCACGATCTGCTTTTCGATTCTCTCTTTCAGTTCACCCACATGGGAAATGATGCCCACCAGCTTGTTCCCTTCGGACAGGCCGGAAAGCACCTTGATGGCCTGCTGCAGAGATTCATCGTCCAGGGAACCGAAACCCTCGTCCACGAACATGGTATCCAGGCGGATCCCCCCTGCCGAGGACTGGATTTCGTCAGAAAGGCCCAGAGCTAGGCAGAGGGAGGCTTTGAAGGATTCACCTCCGGACAGGGTGCGCACGCTGCGCTGTGACCCGTTATAGTGGTCGATGACATCCAGTTCCAGACCGCTCTGGCTGCGGTTGTTCTCTGCCTCATTGCGTCGTTTCAGCTCGTACTGCCCATCGCTCATGACCATCAGCCGCCTGTTAGCGCGCTGAATAACCAAATCGAAGTACCGCATCTGCACATAGGTTTCCAGCATAATTTTCTCTTTGCCGCCGAGATTGCCGTTTGCAGTATTGGAAAGAACCTTGACCCAGCCCCATTTTTCCGAGATTTCTGCCAAGTTCTCTGCCTGACTGCGGATTTTCTCAAGGGCTGCGCTGTTAGACCCAATTCGCGCCGAGATTGCCGTAAAAGACTCGCTCAAGGCTTTTTTCTCTTCTGTCAGTTCAGCCTGCCTGCGGCGCATGACGCCAACGTCGTACTCCGGCGCCGCTTCTAGCTGCCCAGAAAGACTTTCCACCCGTCCCTGCAGAGTGCTTACTTCCTCTTTGCAGGCGGTGTAACCATCCCTTGCCTTCTCCAAGGTTTTCTGCATCGCATCCGCCTCTGACTGCAGTTTCTTGATCTGCCTCTCTGCCTGAGCCTTGCTCTCATATTTCAGTCTGGCCGCCACAGAGGCCAAAGTCTTCTCGCTCTCCTTGATTACACCTTCTAAAGCCGCCGACTGTTGATCCAGGCTCGCCAGTGTCTCCTGCCGTTTTTGAAGCTCTGTCTCCAGTTTTGGAATCTGCGCTTCCAGCCGTGCTTTTTGCTGTAATTTTTCCTGTTCCAGTCGCAAAAGCTCTTTCAAATCGCCAATCTGCGATTTATTTTCCTTCACTTCACCTGCGATTTTCATACTGAGTTCTGCAAAGACCACCTCGTCAAAGAGCTCCGCGCCTTTCTTCTTGAGTTCCTCTTCTTTCGCAGTGACCTTGCCCCCAAGGGTACTGGCCTCTGCACTACAAGAAGCGGCATCAGCCTGTGCCGTTTCACTCTTCTTCTTTGCCTTTTCCAAATCGGATTCAGAAGGTGCATCAGCCGTCTTGGCCGCAGGTGACGGGTGTTCCGTCGCACCGCATACCGGGCACGGCATGCCTGCATCCAGAGCCAGCGCCAAAATCCCGGCTTGTTCATCGAGGAATGCCCTGTTCATCTGCTGATACTTCTGCTGCAGTTTCTCCGCCTTTGCTGCAGCGGCCAGATACTTCTGCTGCTCCTCTTCCAATCGCTTCGAAAGGCTTTCCCACTCTTTCAATGCGCCGCCCAAGGCTTCTACGGCGTTCAGCCGGCTTTCTGCCTGCTGCAGCCTGCCTTCCAAAACCGCTTCTTCTCTGCCCGCATCCTTGACTGCTTCCAGTTTTTCCTTTGCATCGTTTAACAACAATGCACATTTATCCTGCAGATTCTTCTGCTCCTCTCTCTGGTCCAATGCCGCCTTAAGCGCATCTCGCCTGGCATCCAGTTCTTTTCGCACCTGGTCAAGCTCATCGTATCGGGGCAATTCATTCTCCGCCAAAGCGATCTGCTGGCGCAGAGCGGACTGCTCTGGCTCCCGCTTCTGCTCTGCTTCATACTCTGCCAAAAGAAGCTGCAGTCTCTCCTTCTTTTCCCCCAAAGCGGAACTCACCTCTTGCAGGGCGACCTCGGTCCGTTCCACTTCTTCTGCCTTTCCCAGATCCACATTGACCTGGGTGAGCCGCTTTTCAATTTTGGCGATATCGCCCTCGATTTTATCTTGCTCTGCCTGGTCACTGGCAATTACATCGTCAACTTTTCCAATCAAATCAGCTAACAATATATCGGAATCTTTTGCATTTTTCAGCAATTCTTCGTTTTCTTCAATCTCCAGTCCGTCGATGTACTGACCGATGCTGTTTTTTATCTCCTCAAGCCGCTGTGACAGCTTTCCTGATTCCGATTTGAGGCGATCCTGCAGTTCCTGGAACAACTCCGTCTTGAAAATCTTGCGAAAAATCTTCTTCCGATCTTCTGTGGGCGCCAAAAGCAGTTTCAAAAATTCCCCCTGGGCGATCATGGCGATCTGGGTAAATTGATTTCGATTTACACCCAGTATCGACTCCACTGCTGCCGTCACATCCTTGGTTTTGGTCACAATATTGCCGTCCGGATATGTTAACTGAGCATCTGCCTTCTGGGTGACTATACCGCCTCCCCGCTTTGACGGTCGCTGGTATTCCGGATTTCTGCGTACCGTATATTCCTTGCCGCCATAGGCAAAGATCAATTCCACCTCCGTCGGCACGTCGTCTGCCGCGTATTTCGACCTCAGCATGTCACTCCTGCGGATGTCTCCGCTGGTTTCCCCATAGAGGGCAAAGGTGATGGCATCAAAAATCGTGGTCTTTCCCGCTCCGGTATCCCCGGTCACCAGGTAGATCCCCTTTGTCCCCAGCTTGTCCAAGTCCAGGACCTGCCGTCCGGCATAAGGCCCGAAGGCCGAAATCGTCAGTTTTGTCGGTCTCATCGCTCTTCCTCCCAAATATCTTCAACTATCCCTTCCAGGAAATCCTGCTGCACCTGGCTCATAGGCTGGTTATTCTGTTTCTCATAGAGTTCTGCAAACAGTTCTATGGGGGATTTCTGCTCTGCCCGATCTGTCCCATCCAATTTCCCATTGGTGCGGGTTCGTTCATTATCGTAATCCAGCTTCATGATATTGGGATAGATGGCCCGCAGTTTCCCCAGCGCATCGGGAATATCCTCTTCATCGGTCAAAGTGATGTGCATATAGGATTCCTGATAATCCGTTTCCTCATAGAAACGCTTTAATGTCACCTCTTCATACGTGCCTTTGATCTCGTGCATATCCCTAATCGGCACAAGGGGCAGCGTCTCTACCGACACCTGTCCTTTCTCACCTAATTCAACCAAAGTCACCGACTTCTCGTGATCTGCCTCAGAAAAAGAATACTTCAGCGGTGTCCCGCAGTAACGAATTGTCTCCCTGGTCACGCTCTGTGCTCTGTGAAGGTGCCCCAAAGCCACATAATCAAAGGCTTCAAAGACGGAGGCATCTACATTGTCCGCCCCGCCTACGGAAATCTCCTCCGAATCACTACGCACTGCTCCCGTGACAAATTGATGGGTAACCAAAATGTTCCGCCTGCTCAAGTCTAAATCTAAATAATCTATCGCTACTCTCATGGCCTCCGTATAGCTGTCAATTTCCTCTTCAGGAAAAAATCGACGCACATGAGCCGGCTTCAGAAAAGGCAGCAGATAGACATCGATTTTGCCATAGCCGTCCTCCAAGGTCACAGGTTTTACTAATCCATCGTAAACTGGCGAGAGATAGATTCCACTGCGCGTCATCAATCTGTTGCCAAAGGCGACCCGCTCCGCGCTGTCGTGATTGCCGCTGATGATGAACACCGGCAGGTTCTGTTCTGCCAGACGCACGAGAAAATCGTCAAAGAGCTGCACCGCCTCTATGGGCGGCACGGATTTGTCGTAGACATCCCCTGCGATGAGCACCCCGTCCGGCTTCTCCCTGTCTGCAATCTCTGCAATCTGATTTAAAATATATTGCTGATCTTCGATCATGGAAAACTCGTTGACTCGCTTCCCCAGGTGAAGATCAGATAAATGCATGAATTTCATGGTTTCTCCCTTTATCTTTCTAATGATTTCTTCTTTTCATCTTACCACAGATTGAGGTATTTTAGCAGCAAAAAGAAAAAGACACTGTCCAATTACTGTCTTATAACTGTGGGACAATGCCTTTCACTTATTTTACTAACGAGGGTTATGCAGCTATTTTAGTTCTTCTCTTCACAATTTCCCCGTTTTCTCCTTCAAATTCTCTCCCCCAGCCGGTGAACATGGTGACGAAGAATACCAGCGGGAACATCATGCAGTAGAACATGCCGCCCGGCAGTGACATCGGGCTGACCGGATCGATAAAGCTATATTGCTCGACTACGCCGCTGACACCGCCCAAAGTCAAGATAACAAATACGCTGGAAAATGGATTCATAGTCGGCAGGGTCGATGAGAAGCAGGCCAACAGGTTCGCGCGTCTATAAGGATGCAAGCCTGCACCTTTGCCCACTTCGTTGGCAATCGGGCCGTACATCAGGCAGGAAGGGCCGTTCATGGATCCCAGCATCAGGCTGGTCAGCGCCGTGCCCAGTGCGATCATCAGATCTGCACCCAGCGGGCTTTTGCCGGCTTTGCTGTTTGTCAGCTTGGTGACTATAGAATCCATCATGCCGCAGCTCTTGAGAATGCCGATCATCGCCACGATCATATATACCGCCAGAACCGTTCCGATCATATTGTTGATGCCGTCGATGATAAAGCCGCTCATAGCGCCGTCCTCCACCAGCAATATGTCCGACGGATGCATGATGCCAGAAACCAGGCCTACAATCGTGCCGGTGACAATGCCGATAGTAGCCGCCAGGAAAATACTCTTTGTCTTAAAAGCGACCAGCAGCAGAACGATCATCGGTATGAGCATCAAGAGCCCCTTCGGGTCGGAATACTGGGTCAGCAATGCTTTGCTCTCTGCCGTCATCTCTCCGCCGCCTCCGAATACGAAGAACAGCACGATGGACAGGGCTGCCGCGATGAGGGAATATTTGATCCTAGCTTTGACCACACCACCAATATCCGGCCTGCCGCCGCCCCTGAACTCCTGGGTCTGTGACGATGCGATAGTGACGTCAGATACCGGACCGATGGAGTCCCCAAACAGCGCGCCGCTCATAATCGCGCCGATCAAAACGTTCATGTTGGCTCCCATAATGGCAGCGACGGGCATCAAGATGGGAACCATGGTCAAAATCGTGCCGATGGACGTTCCCGTGGATGTTGCGATGATAGCAGTAACGATAAAGGCAAATACGCAAATGGTGCTGCCGCTGACGTTGAGGGAGTCGCCGATCCAGACAAAGCCTTCAGCGATATGCCCTCTCGTCATCATCTTGCCGAAGATGCCGACTACCAGCAGGATCAGCGCGAGGACATTGCCAAGTTCGTCAGCCATACCGCCGATGGCTGCGTCCCAAAAGGATATAATATTTTTAGCAAAGAAGCTGCCGATGATCAGCGCCACCAGTCCCCCCAGCGCCAGCGCCAAGGTGTCGTAAACGCCCGCAAATCCAAAGAAGTAGACTGCGAAGGCAATCATGACAACCAGGGGAATCAAACTCATTCCTTTACTGCCCCTGAATACGAGAGGATATTTTTTCTCTTCCATTTTTTCCTCCTTTCCAACCGCTAGCCGCGGATTTTGTTCACGAAGGACCGGTATGCCTCCGTGATGACTACCGAGTCGATGCTGTTTGCTACTGCGTCAAAGCCAGCGTCCAGGTATCTCCTGGATTCCTCGGCGTTGTTGGTAAAGATAAAGCACGGCTTTCCAGCGTCCTTGCAGGCCTTCAAAATGCGACCCACCGCCGCCTTGAACTCCGGTTTGTCAAACTTAGCGGGAATTCCCATGGTGATAGACAGGTCGAAAGGTCCGATGAAGATGCCATCCACACCGTCTAAAGCGACGACCTCCTCGATGGATTCCAGGCACTCAACAGTTTCACACTGAGGCAGCACCAAAACCTTTTCGTTGCTGTTTGCCATGTACTCTTCCAGCGTCCCCGCTGCCCATGGCTCATTGCCGAACCCACAGCCACGGCTTTTGATGAAGCCTCTGTTTCCGATAGGGGCAAACTTTGCCAGGGCGACCAGCTTTTTGATGTCTTCGATATCCCGAAGGCACGGCACGATCAGTCCGCCTGCGCCGTTATCGACAGCTCTTTGAATTTCCTTGTGGGTCACATCCGCGATGCGCACCAGGGGCGTGATACCGCCGTGTTCCGCAGCTTTGATCAAGTCGCTCATGGGTTGGGTGTCAAAGACGCCGTGTTCTGTGTCGATGATGACGTAATCCAGCCCCGTATAGCCCAGGCACTCCATCACAGCCACGTTGCTCATGCAGAAAAATGTACCGATGGCCTGCTCGCCTTTTTCAAACTTCTCTCTCAAACGATTTAACATGATGTACCTCCCTGCTCTAATTTCTCTTTGAAGAAATTGCCCAGTTTTTTTAGATTTTCCGTGATCACTTCCTCAGGCTGTCCGCTGAAATTCATTCTCATGCAATTGCTCCCCGCACCTTCCGGATTTCCTTCACTGAAGAAGATGGAACCGTCTCCGTAACAGACGTTGAGCTTCTCTGCCACTTCCGGCGCTAGTTTTCCTGTATCCAGTTCCTTCGGCAGTTCCACCCATACATAATATCCGCCGTCAGGATAGGTATGTTTTGTCCCTTCCGGAAAGTAAGCGTCTAATGCTTTTACCATAGCATCTCTTCTGCTTCTATACAAATTTTTCAAACTTTCCAGGTGCTGCGGATAATGCCCCTGTTTGAAGAATTCGCCGGCGATGGTCTGGGTCATAGTATTGGTGCAGGTGTCCGTGCCCAGCTTGATGTTGCAGAGTTTATCCATAAATTCGTCACTTGCCACCATGAAACCCAGCCGGCTGCCCGGTGAGAAAATCTTGGAAAAGCTGCCTGCGAAGATGGTGTTTCCGGTCTGGTCAAAGGCTTTGATTGGAATCAGTTCCTCACCGCTGTATCTGATTTCTCTGTAAGGGTCATCTTCCAAAATGATGATGTCATATCTGCTGCCCAGTTCCGCCAGCTGCTTTCTCCTATCCTGAGCCAGGGTGACTCCTGTCGGGTTCTGGAATGTCGGTACGGTGTAGATCATCTTTGGGTGGTATTTCTTGATTTTTGCCTCTACGTCAGCAATGACCAACCCATCATCATCCATCTCACATGGAACCAGATTTGCCTGGAACATCTTGTAAATCATGCTGGTATGCACAAAGGTAGGCGTCTCCACTAAAATGGTATCGCCGGGGTTGATGAACAGCTGGCACAGCATATTGATCGGCTGGATACCGCCCGCCGTAATCATGATGTTGTCGATATCCACATCAAGGCCGCGGGGCTTTAGGAGAATATCTCGCACAGCTTCTCTTAAGGCGACTACGCCCATGGTCGTTCCATAGACCACTGATCCGAACCCTCTGGCGTCCGGCTTGAACACTTCCTTGGCAATGTCGCCGATGATTTCAAAGGGGTAAGCTTCTTTTGCCGGTGCGCCGCCGGCAAAAGAAATGATGTCAGGCGAGACTAAAGACTCCGTCAAAACCTTTAAATTTTTAACTTCATTTGCCATCACAGAAACTCTTTTTGAAAATTCACTCATAATCATAACCTCCTTGTGTTTTTAGTCCAATTATCTGAATCTTCTGTCGCTATCATTATTATAAGCGCATTTCTTCTTGTAGAAAAGCGCATTTATAACCATGTAAACATGAGTAATTACTCATCTATTGGTTCTGACATGGCACTCTAGCGTGCATCAGTTACGCATTTGCAGGCACTCTGCCGCGGGCTGCTTAACAAAACTCTCCAAATCAGCCCAATCTGCGTAACTCACCCTTGCCCAGGCGGCTGCAGTTACGCAAAACCGCCTTTGACCGGGCAGTCTCCGTAAGCGAAAGAGCGATTTTATCCGATCTTGCGTAACGCACCCTTGCAAATCGCCAGCAGCCAGATACATCAAGAAATCATGCTAAGTTGAGTAAATTCTCATGCATTGGCCTTTTGAGGACAAAAAAACTGCCTCAGCGGCTTAAACTGAAGCAGTTTTTTGTAATACGATTCTATACGTTCATCAATTGTGACTCAGACATATATCTGATAATGCGGTCTCTGAACAGGCTGGCAGCAGGAGAAATAAAATCGGGGAAGACGGTCACTAGGCCAATGATACGCATGTAAGCAGGTTCGATGGGCCACACGCTCACGTCTCTCGGGTTACAGTGAAAGGTCATCAGCGGTGCAATACAGAAGCCGAAGCCTTTCTCCACATAGGCGTGGCAAGTCGCATCTACTTCGATTCTAAAATCAGCTTTGACAGGCAGTTTGTTCTGTCGTAAAAACTTAATCATTTCCGTATCATATCCTTCTGACTGCAGAATCAGAGGCTTTCCTCTCAAATCTTCCGCCGTAATGCTCTTGCCGTTGATCGGCGTATACTCCTTCGGTGTCAGGCAGACCAGGGGCGTTTTGTGCAGCGGAAAAAACAGAGTATTACTGTCTATCATGTCTTTTGAGACAAAGGCCAGATCCACTTCCCCCGCCTGAATCATGCGCTGGATATTCTTGTCCCCGGCCTGTCTTACAATCACTCTGATACCGGGATACTCCTTCTGAAATTCCTTCAAAATCTCCGGAATCCAGGACAAGGTGGCGCTGTTAAATGCTGCCACCTTCACCTGTCCTTTGCTAATATTGCCCAGGTTGGCGATTTCCTGGTCCAAAGACTCCATACATGCAAGCAGGTTGCGCACATAGGGCATCATCAGCTTTCCGTTTGTGGTCAGTTCCACGTTGTTTCTATTTCGAACAAAGAGGAAATAGCCGTACTCCGCTTCCAGTTTCGCGATGGTGTGGCTCACCGCTGATTGTGTAACGTTCAATATGCGGGCAGCTTTTACAAAGCTTTTCTGTTCTGCTACCGTAATAAATACATACCATGGGTAAAGCGTCATACCCTGCTCCTTTCGTAATCATCAGCCGTAGATTTTTCCCAGCAGATACAGCATCAGGTTTGTCGGCAATATGCGGCACAAAAATCCAAGAAATTCGTTAGATATGCCTACAATCTTATGAGAGGGCAGATGTTTTCTTCTAAGCAGTTTACACGCCGTCTCTGCTACTTGATCTGGTGACATGCCGTTTCGTTCTGACTTTTCCATCTTCCCTACTGATGCGCTGATTCTGCCGCCATAGACGGCGTCGCCCTCTGCGGTTTTTCGGCGGTTATCTGTGAATTCTGTCCTTACGTCGTTGAGCATCAAAGTGCAGGTCTCTACCCCAAAGGGTCGCAGTTCAAGTCCCAGCGCATCGCTGAAAGCGTTGACCGCAGCTTTGCTGGCCGAATAAAAGCTTTGAAAAGGCAGAGGGAAAATGGCCGCCAGCGACGAAATGAAGAGTATCCTGCCTGCTCTCTGCTCACGCATCAAAGGCACGGCCTGCAATGCACAGCAGACTGTGCCCACAAAGTTAACTTCCATCTGACGTGTATAATCTTCTGCCGAGGTAAATTCCGCCGCTCCCGAAATGCCGATTCCCGCATTGCAGACCAGCAGATCCACTCGCCCTGCCTCCTCCATGATCTGGGCAAAGGCGCTCTCTACGCTCTCCTTCTGCGTCACATCGCAGGTCAGCCATCTTACTCCCTCCAAGCTGCCAGCCTTTCGCGAAAGACCGTAGACGATATAACCTTCTGCAAGCAAAAACTTTGCAACAGCAAAACCGATACCTTTAGACGCCCCTGTCACAACTGCAAATTTTTGTTTCATTTTATCCCCCTATTTTTTACTTTTCTGCTCATCTCTGCAATGCATCTCTTTCTTCAAATCACACGAAGTAATTGCATAAATTATTTATATCATCCATCATCGTCGACAATATGATATCCACGATAATACTGATTAGCTGATAACATTATATCACTTCTCTCACTTCTGTAACCATGTTTTTCATAAACTATGTTCCAAACAGGCCCAAATTAAAAACGAGTGTATAGAAGACTTAACTCCTCTATACACTCCTATTTCACTAGTTATCGCTGCACAGCCTGGCCAGCTTTTAATACAAGTGCGACTTGGTTCAATACTTCGATATTTTCGTCCGGATTGCCTTCTAAGGCCACTAGGTTTGCCCTCTTGCCACAGGCAATTGTCCCCACTTGATCATCAATCATTAAAATCTCAGAATTGTTTTTGGTTGCCTGTATCAAACATTCCAGGGGCGTAAATCCTGCCATATTAACTCTTGCACGGAACTCATAAATGCCGTTTCCGTGGCTGCCCTCGTAAACCCCTGCGTCCGTGGCCCAACCAATTTTAACTTTCGCCTCTCGTAACGCCTGCCAGCTTTCACGCTGTCTTTCCCACATTTTTCTTGCTTTTTCGACATAGTGCTTCGGTTTGCCTTCAGAAAACTCCAGAAAGTTAACGTTTGGCGACAGTGTCAGCATCGGAAAAGTCTGCTCACTATCCTTGAACATCCTGATACATTCATCATCCAGCAGCGAAGCGTGTTCTACAGTTCTGACGCCGCAACGAATACACATCTTTGTACCTTCTTCGCCGTGGCAATGCACGGCTACTGGCAGGCCCACATATGCGGCTGCCCGGCAGGCTGCCTGCAATTCTTCCTCATAGAGAATCGGCGTGCCTGGAACTGCACCTGGATTCATAATCGCGCCAGTTCCCATAATTTTAATCCAATCTGCACCCAACTGATACTGGCGACGTACCGCTTTTGTAAATTCGTCCGGTGAGTCCGCTTCGGTATACATCCCGCCAAAGAAATCGTTGCCAGCTTCTGTCGGCGACAATATCATGCCGCTAGCCAAGATATCAGGTCCTACGGCCATCCCTTCCCGAATGCCTTTTGTGACGCTGAGCACGATATTATTGCGGTCGCCCAAATCTCGGACAGTGGTATAGCCCATTCTTAAATTATCCTGCGCTAAACGTAAGCAGCGCATGGTCCGGTAAGCATCTGGCTGCACATTTTCTTCCCAAGTGTCCATACCACACAGATCCAAATGCAGGTGTCCTTCAATCAGTCCCGGAATTACCGTTTTTCCTGTCATGTCCATGGTCATTTCTTCTGGCGCTGTAACGGTTTTCGCTGGCCTGATTTCCTGAATCACACCGTCTTCTATGACGATATCTCCCTGCCCATCTTCATGTCCTTCTGTCAATTCTTGAATCAGCCTTGCGTTTCTTAATACTAACATATTTTTCCTCCTCATGATTCCTATCTTCTTATATTAAAGTTTTCCTTTTTTCCAGCAAGCGCTTCTTATACGACTTTTTGAGTTTCCATTTTTTTCAGATGTCTCTTCCAAAGACCCAGAGCAAAAATACCGAGTACCAGCATAGCGCCAACACATATGAAAAAGTATTGATACCCGGTTTCTGGATAAGTGTCTAAGAAACGACCTGCAATAATCGGGCAGAAAACCTCTGGCAGGTATCCTAAGGTACAGACAACTCCGATTGCCGTACCTGCCACGTTGGTAGGAATACCGCCTTCGTCCATCATGGAAAATACCAGTCCGTAATTAAAATACATACCAAAGTAAATGACAGCGCAGACAATAATAAACATTGGTGTAGACATGCCGTTCATTAGTGCAATGACAAAAGTGCAGACAGCCATCAGTCCAAAACCGACTACCATTGTGGAGCCTCTGCCTAATTTGTCGCCTATAATACCGCCGCCAGCCGATGCAAATGGACGAATATACTGTGCCAGCATGGTCACCATGGCGGCGCCTGTAGCTGTAACCCCAAATGCAGACGTTGCATAAGGCGTGAAATAGTAAAAGGCAATATTCATCGTATACGTACAGCAAAGAATCAGTGAAAGAATCCAAACAGCTGGCATTTTCAGCACGGTAAGAACTTGTCCAAAGTTGAATTTCTCTCCGCTGCGCTCCATTTTCTCTTCTTTCATCAGGATAAAGATAAAAATGCCCAATAAAATCACGATGGCAGAATAAAAAATGATAACTCCGTTTAATCCCGCTAAATTGCTGGCGGCCTTACTAAAATAATTAAAAATTGCCAAAGTAATTGCCAAGTGGATAGCGTTAACGACACCTCTTCCGCCTTCCATAAAACCATAGGCTTTGCTCTGTTCATGTTCACTGGCTAAACCCCGCAGTGCTTTTAACAGAGCTGGCCAAAATGCAAACAGACTTGTGAATCCCCATACCATATAAATCACCAGAAGCATACCGTAACTAGGATTCAACAGGTGCAACAGACCGGCTAAGCCAGATAAGACCATCGAAACAGACAATAGCTTTCTCGGAGATATGATGTCTGCTAATACGCCTCCGAATAGATAAGAAATTGCACCGAAGATTCCAAACATGGAGCCAAACATCCCCATCTGTGTGTTGCTTAAATTGTAAACGTCAAGATATGCGTCATAATAGTATGATCGAAAGTACGGCAGTCCGTAAATCAGTGAACCTGCAGCAGTCAATAGAACTAGCTTCCAAATATTCTTCTTTAACTTTGAGTCAGTGCTCATGATCGTTTCTCCTTTTATCGTGTTCATAAGTAGTAAGTACTCCAAAGCTTTGTTGTTAAGAATTATAACTTAACTTCTGCTGCAGTTAAAATCACACCGTTTTACTCTCAATGCAAAATTTATTCATAAAATTCTCGTTATACGATAAATTGTGTTTTTATTCAGGGTTTCGATTTAACCAGTTATTAAACGCCTTTATTTTTAACGCTTTTTCTATTATTAAGAGAAATTTTCGACAAATCCGCTGGTAAAGACGGATAATCAATGTTAAAATAATATAAAATGTTTCTGTGCTTTGTTTATGCAGACAAAAAGGAGGTGTCATTTTATTGGATCATTCATTTTATGAGACTCTCGGACTCAAGCTTCGGACTTACCGCAAGGCGAAACAGCTTACCTTAAGTGATCTCGCTAAAGTGCTCAACAAAAGTCTCGCTACCGTTGGAAAGTACGAAAAGGGGGAAATTTCAATAGATTTAGAAGTTCTCATCGATTGGTGCCGCTATTTAGAGATTGATATTGCATCCTTATTGCCAGGCACTGTCGAAAAAGAAGGTTCTCACGCCGCTCGCTATGAAAAATACTTTATGGACCGGCTCTATTTATATTGGTATAAAGGCGGAGAACGCAAAATACATTGCCACGTCATTGAAAATGACAATGTATCTATGAAGTCAATGTTCTATTTTGATGTGAATGATCAGAATAATTTCTATGATGCGGACTTTATTTATAATGGCCATGTTACCTACACTGATGCCAGCACATACTTTGTCTATTACAATACGGCGCCGCCCTTTGATCTGCTGACATTTTGCATGCCCTTCCTCACAAAAGATCAATACTACAAAATTGGCTTGATTTCTACAATCACCTTTTTCTATCAGCCAAATGCAATTAAAACTCTAGCCTCCAAGGTCCCTATCACAGATAGGGACTACCTCGTAAGCAAGCTCCAGCTTACCCCAGATGAAATTAAAAACATGAAACAGACTAACTTTTTTATCGTATAAGAGTAATCTAAAAAGTACGCGGCGGGAATGATCCAGATCATATGTACTAACTGCATCTGACGAAAGAACGAATGCCGACAAAACCTATAAAAGCAGGTTACATCGGCATTCGTTAGTTTATAAAAGAAATAATAAAATTATTGTGGCTTTTATTTGAGAAGCAGTTCCTTTTTCTCAAGGATTTCAGCCACAACATTGCAGGCTGGGCAGTCGCAATAATTTGCTCCCGCAGACTTGATTTCTTTTGCGTGGGCTGCTACACCTGCGGCATCTGCTCCAAAAACCTGCGCTCCTGCGTCGGATTCTGCAAAGGCGATTAAAGTGTCAATAGGCATGATATCTTCTTCCAGCTCGGCTACATAATTCTTTGTTTCTTCTGCCTCTCGGTCTGTTCCTACTGCCGCCAGCCAGCTTTCTGCCGCCGCCTTTGTCTCACTGCTGCAGGTTGCAGCGTCAATCAGCTCATGGGTTTTTTCCATGACAAAATCTAAAACTTCTTTATTCATAATCATTCGCCTCTTTCTACTAATATTTGTCTACATTTTACCATGTTTATCCAGTCATTGCAAATTCACTTTTGCACAATCACATATTTTATTAACCGCTTTTATAAAGCCAGGAAGTCTCTTATTAAACTCTGCGGTTTGTGATTTTTTTCTAATGTCATATTCAAGCAGTTCGTCATAAACCATACTAATATCACTGCTGTCGTTTAATCTTCGCATCTGCATTCCCTGCAAAGGCGTGTAGCTTAACTGCTCAAAAGGCACTGAAATTAGAGGAAAGTGATGTTTGTTCATTCCCCAGACAGTTCCCATTTCTACTAGGCAATATTTACTCTGTAGATATTCTTCTGTTATTATCGTCTATATCAGCATCCTCTTGTCTTATCTGATGATTCGTATTGTTCTAATGAGACGGCTCAGAAAGCTGGCACCGGTAGATGTGTTAAAGAATAGAGAATAGAGAATAGAGAATAGAAGAAAGGAATAAACCTAAAGAGGGCGTTCTTTTGTTAGAGCGCTGTCTCTTTAGGTTTATTCCTTGTGTATTCCTCATTATAGCCGACGGTCTTGCAAATGACAAAATTACAAGAATAAAAAGAGTAATAAAACAGAGTATCTGTCCAATCGTACAGATGTTATCTAAAGTCTTAGCAAATTTATCAAGCGGACGTTTTCTTTTCTCTTTCATCGTTCCCCAATATTGCTCTTCCTGTTCTGCAACTCATTAAATAACTCATCCCTGTTGCTCGCGGAAACTTGTATATAAACGCGATAGTTTACGCAGTATACGGTAATACAGTTATGCAGACAGTAGCGTTCCTTCTCAATCTTCAATATTTCTTTATAGAAAACAGCGATACGGTTTATTCCCAATATGCTCAGTACAAAGCGATTATCAAATACTGTGATTCGCCCTCCTCGATACCATAATGATAGTCCCTCGCCTTCTTTCAGAAAGGCTGCTCCATATTTAGTTACATTTGCCTTATTCTGCTCGATCATCATCTTTTCCTTGGTCATTTTGCAGACAGTCCTTTTCGTTTCATTCTTGAATTTCCACAGGATAATTCTCCATAATATATTGATATTGAAAACATTTCTTTTCGTGATCGTTGATGATACCGCAGGCCTGCAGATGGGAGTAAACCGTAATCGAACCCAGATACTTAAATCCCCTCTGTTTCAATTCTTTGCTCACTAGGTCAGACAGCTCGTTGCTTGCTACATGCTGTTTTTGATGACTTTGATATACAATGGTCTTGTGTTTGCTGTAGGCCCATAGAAATTCATCAAAAGTGCCAAACTCGTCTATGATCTTCCTATACTGTATCGCGTTGTTGATAATTGCGCGAATCTTTCGTTCCGACTTGATCATATTCTCTGTCAGCATGATGGACCTGATCTTTTGTTCGTCATATGCCGCAATCTTATCATAATCAAAATCGTCAAAGCACATTCGAAAAGTCTCCCGCTTCTTTAACATTAAATTCCAGCTTAGACCGCACTGCATGACTTCCATCAATAAGTATTCAAAGTGTTTACGGTCATCGTGGAGCGGAATACCCCACTCCTCATCGTGATAGGCTTCTGAAAGGATGTCAGATTGACACCATGTACATTTGCTCATGCTCAGATTCCTCCTCTATTCTGTCGCTTTCTGCATTGCAGGCGGCAGCGGCCGCCGTTTTGCCGTATATTCTGCGACATGTATTTTGATTACATGAACCACAGAAACCATCTTGTCCTGAAAGACAAAGTCTTTGCCCGTCTGAGATTTCATGAAAATGGAGAGAGCTTCTTTCTTTTCTTCCGTATCTTCTAAAATCTCCGCCCTGCCTTCTCCCATAATAGAAGCGTAGGAGGTGCCGTATTGGCAGGCTGCGTTTCCGTCAAAGGCTAGAACATCACACTCCATTTCAAAAAATACCTTTGGATTGTTCCGCATCACCTCAATCTTGCGTCCCTGGGTTGCTCCATGCAGATACAGGGTCAGCTTGCCCTCCTCCATGGTATAGCCGTAGTTCATGGGCACCACATAAGGTGTATCGCCATCTACGAGGCCCAAGTGCAAAATCCTGCATTTTTTCAGGATTTCTATCATCTCATCTCTGTCTGTTACTTCACGTTCACGGCGGGTAATTCCTCTATTCATATTCATTCTCCACTTCTTCTAAAAAAAGTTCGATTCATTACTTTATATTATACTTGCTGGCAAGACCGAAATCAATCTGCACTTCTTTTTTAGATCTTTTGTAAGCAATGCCGTTGACATATAGAATTATTTTTGAACCGGGCTTTATTTATTCAGCTAAATGCTTTATAATAAAACGCAAAGACATATATACATGAGCAAGGTATTTTGCTCGATGAACTGATACTAGAGAACAATAATCTAATTAATCGGAGGCGATGTAATGCAAAGACGAATTATACCGACGCTTCTCACCATAGCGTTACTTGTTTCCAGCCTGCTCTCGATTTTGACAATCCATAGCCTTCAGGGAAATGCACGGATCATCAATTATACGGGCGTAGTGCGGGGAGCTACCCAGCGGCTGGTCAAGCAGGAACTGCATGGAGAGCCCAACGATAAGCTGTTTCAGCGGCTAGATGGCATCCTTACAGAACTTGCTTCCGGCAAGGGAAAAAACAGCCTGGAATGTCTTGATGACGATGACTATCAGGAACTGATCGATCAGATGCAGACGCAATGGGATAGTTTAAAGGACGAAATCCGAGCAGTACGCCAGGGGGCGAATGGCACGCGGCTCTATACACTCAGTGAAAACTATTTTTCTTTGGCAGACCAAGCCGTCTTGGCTGCGGAGATTTATGCAGAGAAACAGGTACAGCAGGCAGAGTTAATCCTGATTGTCTTTGGCGCTGTTTTTCTGCTGCTAGCGGCTCTGCTGGCTTGGATACAGTCTCGCAGACAGAAGGTGCTGATTCAAGCAGAGGAATCCAACAGAGTAGAAAGTGAAAAGTTAGAACAGATGTCTCAGGATTTGCGCGCTCCGATGGACCAGGTCTCTGAACTGATGTATATTGCCGATCCAATAACCTACGAACTGCTGTACATAAACGAAGCGGGACGAAAAACCTTTGGTATTACAGAGCTATCCGGACAGAAGTGCTACACAGCTCTACAGGGAAAAGACGCTCCTTGTGACTTCTGTACGACCTCTTTTCTTAAATCCGGGGAGAATTATACCTGGGAGACTACTAACCCGCTCACTAAAAGGCACTACCTGCTGAAAGACCGTCTGATTCAGTGGGAAGGACGTTCTGCGCGGTTAGAGATTGCCTTTGATATTACGGAGACAGAGGCGGAAAAGCAGTCTCTAAAAACGGCTCTGGACGCAGAATCCATGATTATGGCGTGTGTACGCACTTTGTACCGGGAACAGGATATCGGAAAATCCATTCCAGCTGTGCTAAAGGACCTTGGCATATTTTTAGCTGCCGACCGTGCCTACCTGGCAACAGTGCGCGACAACTTGCTATACAATGATTATGAATGGTGCAGAGACGGCGTTTCTCCCCAGCAGGAGATGCTCCAGGCGCTTCCAATGTCCTCCATCGAAAGCTGGCAGCCTGCCTTTAGCAGGCAGGAGTGCGTGATACTAGAGGACCTGGAAGAGCTGCGGCAAACTTATCCAGAGGAATACCAGCTATTGCACGGCCAAGGTATCCACAGCCTTGTAGCCGCTCCTATGGAACTGGATGGCCAGCTTTTTGGCCTGGTAGGCGTGGACAACCCGCCGCCGGAGCGCATAAGGAGCATCGCATCGCTGTTACAGACACTGTGTTATTTCCTTATGCTTGCCTACCGCCGCACAGAGGATGAGCAGAAACTCTATCATTTGAGCTACTATGATACTCTCACTTCCTTCTATAATCGCAATCGGTACATGGAGGACTGCAGCAGACTCTCCGATATGTCTGGTCCAATGGGGGTCGTATATTTGGATATAAACGGCCTAAAGGATATCAACGACCAAAAAGGACATGCTTTTGGAGATCAGGTGCTGGCGGAGTGTGCCAGACAGATGCGAGAAGTCTTTCAAGCGGCTGACTTCTATCGTATAGGCGGAGATGAATTTGTCATTATTTGCCTAAATCTGGATCGAGACACTTTCGAGTATCAAGTCTCTATTTTGCGCAGCCGTTTTAGAAACGGCGGGCTTTGCCGCGCTGCAATTGGCTCCCAGTGGACCACCCAGTATCAGGATATACAGCAGCTTGTGGCCGATGCCGATGCACAGATGTACGAGGACAAGAAAGATTTTTATCGCAAAAATCCTGCCAGCAAACGCTATCGTCATCACAGTGACGAGGTATTGCGACTCTCAGATCCGGAAATTCTGCGAGAGGAAATCCTCCAGGATCGATTTGTGGTCTATCTGCAGCCTAAAGTCTCCTTTCAGGGTTCTGCCGTGGGTGCAGAAGCTCTGATCCGCTATTATTCACGCTCCGGCTCTCTGGTGCTGCCAGGCAATTTTCTCCCGCTATTGGAGGAGAGTCAGACAGTTAGTCAGATAGATTTTTATGTTTTTGAACAAATTTGTGTGCAGCTGCAGGAATGGCAAAAGAGAGGCGTACGCACGCTTCCCATTTCGGTCAACTTTTCCCGCTGCTCTCTTTCTCAGCCAGACTTTGTTGCTCAGCTTTCTGCCTTGTGCCAAAAGTATGGCGTAGAAAAACACTGCCTGGAGGTAGAGCTTACGGAGACTGCCCAGGTGGCAGACTTTCTGGATCTGCAGAATCTGATTCAAGCACTCAGGCAGGAAGGATTTTTAGTCTCCATCGACGATTTTGGAACGGAGTACGCCAATCTAGCACTGCTATCCAAAGTGGATTTCGATGTTCTCAAGCTGGATAAAAGTCTGATAGACGATGTGGCCAACAACGCAAAGGCAAGGACCGTCGTGGAAACAATTATAGGAATCTGCAGGAGAATGCACATTGAGGTGGTAGCGGAAGGAATTGAAACGGTAGAACAGTTGGATGTGCTGCGGGCATGCGGCGTGGAACTAGTCCAAGGTTTTCTGTTCAGCAAACCGATTCCTATTGGAGAATACGAGAAAAAATACCTGTAGTGTTACACTGTAATAAGGAGACTGTATAAATGATAAAAAACTATGCGAACAAGGTAATGGATTATGAGTATAACGCTTTTATGACGCTCATGAACGTCAGTGTAAGCAAGCACCTCTTTGATGAGCATTTTACCGTCCTCTGGGCTAACGACTATTTTTATCAGCTGATTGGTTATACAAAGGACGAATATGAGGCGTCATTTCATAATCACGTGGACGAATATTTTAAAAACGATCCCGACGCCGTCGCCCTTATGGGGGAAATCATCACAAAAGCGTACCAGCAGCAGGAACCTGGCTATGAATTTGAATGTCCCATGCAAGTGAAAAGTGGAAAGACGACCTGGATACGAGTGACGGGGCGCTTCACCGACGAAATATTTGAAGGGATTCCTGTCATCTATACGATATATACGGATATCACTGATCTCAAGGCAATGCAGCGGAAGCTTTCAGAGGCACTGAAAATGGCAGAAAGTGCCAATCGGGCAAAGTCGAATTTTCTGTCGCAAATGAGTCACGACATCCGCACACCCATGAACGCAATTATCGGCATGACTGAGATTGCGGCGATGCACATCAACGATCCGACGAAAACACAAGATTGCCTGAAAAAAATCGCCCTGTCCTCTCAGCACCTTTTGGGTCTCATCAACGACGTACTGGATATGTCGAAAATTGAAAGCGGCAATATAGTGATTAATTTGGAACATGTGTCGCTGCCTAGCATACTGGAAAACGTCGTGGCGATTATGCAGCCCACCGTCAAGGAACGAAAACAGCAATTTGATGTCCGTCTTCTGCATGTAGAGCATGAAGAATTGTTCAGCGATCCTCTGCGGCTGCGTCAAATCTTTATTAATATTTTATCGAACGCCTCCAAGTTTACACCAGAAGGCGGCAAAATTACATTTGAAGTTGAAGAGCTTTCCTGTGAAATGCCAGAATCTTCCCTGTTTCGTTTTACCTTTTCTGATACTGGCATGGGCATTAAGCCAGAGTTTCTGCCTTATCTGTTTGACGCCTTTACGCGTGAGCGCGACAGCCGTGTGGACAAAACCGAAGGCAGCGGACTAGGACTGGCAATTACCCATAAACTGACCGAACTGTTTGGCGGCACAATCAGCGTTAAAAGCCAACTAGGCGAAGGAACCACCTTCTGTGTTGAATTGCCCTTAAAAATAGACTCCCTTGGGTGGGAACCAATCAGCTGTGAAGGTCTAAAAGTTTTGGTGGTAGATAACGATATCGACGTGTGCAAGCACCTGGCACAGACCCTTGCGGAATTGGGCGCAGAAGCCCTCTGGTGCTGGAACGGAGCCGATGCTGTAAAGACGGTGGCGCAGGAACGTCTGTCAGGTCAAAGTTTTAATCTCGTACTGCTGGATTGGCAGATGCCCGGTATGGACGGCGTGCAGACTTCCCTTGCGATTCGACGACAGGCAGATGCAGATGTGCCTATTTTAATTACCTCCGCCTATGATTGGGTGGACATTGAAGCGGAGGCAAAAAGTGCTGGTGTCAACGGCTTCTTGCAAAAGCCTCTGTTTAAATCCACCTTGTGCTCAGGAATTCAGCGTTATTTGGCAGGCCAGCTGCCTGTTTTGCAAAAAATCACCTCGCCTCAACTGCAGGGCAGACGGATTCTGCTCGTTGAAGACAATCTGCTTAATAGAGAAATTGCCGTTGAGTTATTGTCCTCACTGGGCGCATCGGTGGAGACTGCTGCCGATGGCGCGATAGGCGTAGCACAGTTCCGCCAGTCTAGTGAAGGGTATTACGACCTTGTCCTGATGGACGTACAAATGCCTAATATGAATGGATATGAAGCAACTCGCCAGATTAGGACCCTGCCCCGCCAGGATTCTTCTACCATCCCAATTATTGCAATGACCGCAGACGCTTTTGCAGAGGATGTAGAAGCAACCAGAAAAGCAGGAATGAACAGTCATCTACCGAAGCCTTTTAACCTGGATTCCCTGCGTAAAGAAATCGGCAGGTTCTTATAGGGTGGAAGAGAAAGAAAGATTCCGGCCAATTGATTGCTCAATTGACCGGAATCTTTCCATTAAAGTTTTTATCATTACCAGCAGTATTTCCTGCGGCTATTTAAGCCATAACGAAACCAGCGATTACATATCCGATAAACGAGACTGCTGTAACAATTCCTATGTACGGCAGTTGTGCAACTGCATAATCTACATTATTGATTCGGCAAGCTGAAGCCGACAGCAGCGTTACGTCTGAATAGAAGCAGGCCTGTGCACCAAAGCACGCCGCTGAAATAATTGCTCCCAGCGTCAGCGGAATGCTGGCGCCACTTGAAGCGGCTAGGGGCAGAATAATCGGGGTACATACTGCCGGTACACTCCAGATATTACCCGTTGCAAAGCAAACCAAGCCGATGAGGATGAATGCAATTGCCGGAAGCCATTCTGCACTCATATATGGGCCTGCAACATCGATCAGGTAATCAGGTAACCCGATGAGACCGATGGACTCTCTGTAGAATAATGAAGTAACCAGTACCACTGCTATAAACAACATATCCTCAAGACCTTTGTAGCAGGCGTCACAGAATTTTCCCAGGCTCATCATTCTTGTTGGAACGAACAGGAGGAAGCAGGCGAAGATGCCGCAGCTTACGCCGTAAAGAATATCATCTAACCACAAGGTTACGATGATGACCACCGCCATCGGTACAACAAATGCCCAAAGATGCGGCGTTACCTCTTTTTCTTCTTTTGCACTATCGTCACTAATCGCACCCATGACTTCACCCAGTTCGTCGCCCTGGTTCTGCATGTTGCTGGATGCCGGCCAAAGCTGTCCTGTTTCTGCAACTCTCTGATATGCTTTCTTAATGCCGCCCATCTTTGGCACGACTCCCCAAATCACCAGGAGTACGAAGATGACACATAGGAATGGATAGAAGAAATATGGCATGATATGATAGTAAATACTCATTGCACTGTCGCCAACCACTGCAGCTTCTTTCTGCTGTTCAAAGACGCCAGAGAAGAATACGACCCATGCGGAAATCGGTATGATCAAGCAAACTGGCGCCGAGGTTGTATTGATGATGTAGCAGAGCATTTCTCTCGGCGTTTTATGTTCGTCTGAAAGAGTCATTACACAGTTTGCAGTAACCAGAATGCTGAGATAGTCATCGATGAAGATGATAATACCGCATAACCAGGTCAAAAATAGTACTTGTTTTTCTGACTTGACATATTTCCTAGCCAAGTTGCCTACTGCTACGGCGCCTTGTGACTGTCTGAGCAGCTGTACAAAACATCCAAATAACAAACAAATAATTACGATATAGTTGTTGTCTGCATCGCATGCTGCTGATTGTAATGCATCCATCATTGGCATGAAAAACGCTGCCTTGTAGTAAAATATGTATCCAAGTATACCAGATAACATGATACTTAGAATACACTTCTTAGTTACCAGCGCGAATACTAAGAAGCTGATTGCTGGAATTAAGGTGATGATTCCTAAATTAGTTCCGTCCATAGTGTTTCCTTCCTATTAAACTAGCAATAAATAATTTTTTATACTCTACCCAAAATTTCCACCTTTAAATTTATTTCATTTTTAAAATAAATTTCTATTTCTGTTAAACGCTCTTCTGTTGGCTGTTCAAATTCTTCCTGCGTGCCGCCCACATTTCTTTTCTTACTGATTCCAAGATTGTGGTATGGAAGCAGGTTCACTCGCCTTACGCCTATTTCTTTGTAAAATTCACCTGTGCGCGTTATGATGTCGTCAGTGTCATTTACCCCTTTCATGAGGGGCATTCTCATGGTCAGCTTATCCACAGTTCTCCCATCTGCCGCCAGCATTCTCAGGTTATCAAGAATCAGCTGATTGCTGACGCCGGTGTATGTTCTGTGTACGGCCTCGTCAATGGACTTCATATCGTAAAGAATGTCCGTGACGTTTTCCTTGAGGGCCATCTCCATGAGCGCCTGTGCATTTCCAAAACCACATGTATCTATGCACACGTTAATGCCTCGCCTGCCCGCTTCATCGATGAGCCTGCTTACAAATTCGGCGTGCAGGAGGATTTCTCCTCCGCTGACTGTAATACCGCCGCCTGTGTTATCATAAAAACCTTTATCCTGCTCCGCTACGCAGAGTATTTCATCTATGGTCATCCACTTTGCCACAGGTCTTAAAGCCTTTGCATAGCATCCGTCTGCACACACAAGACACACATCGCATTTGTTCCTGTCGATTACAACGCCCTCTTGCGGGCTCATGGTCACTGCCCCCTGCGGGCATATCTCGACACAGTATCCGCATCCGATACAATTGTTTGGTGACTGAATCAGCTGCTGCTGTGAGTCAATCAGTTCCGGATTGTGGCACCATTTACAGCGGAGGGGACAACCTTTCATGAAGACCGTAGTTCTGATTCCAGGCCCGTCTTCTACAGAGAACTTCTGAAGGCTTCCCACAAGAACGCTTTCAGGGGCATTCTTCATTAAAACATCCTCCCCGCTATCCTAATTCTGCGATAAGTGCGCAGTTCTGTAGATAATCGCATCCTGTGCGCTTTTATCAAGTTCTGTAAAGTATGCCATATAGCCTGCTACACGAACCATCAGTCCTTTGTAGTTCTCCGGCTTTTCCTGGGCTTTCTTCAAAGTTTCATTATCGACTACGTTGATCTGTATATGCTGGCCTCCGTCTTCAAAATAGGTTTTGATCACGCCTTCAATAATGTTCAGGCCGTTTTCTCCTTGGACGCCCTTTGGATCAAAACGCAGGTTGTACAGAGCGCCCTCATGTAATGCTTCGTCTACCATGCTGGCAACGGATTTTACTGTCGCTGTCGGACCGTTTATATCTCTGCCCATCATCGGTGAGGAAGCATCGCAAAGGGGTTCCCCTGCAAGTCTCCCATCAGGAAGCGCTCCCGTTACCTGACCGTGAGGAATGTTCATTGTCTGGGAATCGATGCCAAATGCATAATAACCGCCTCTGGCGTCGTTCCACTTCTGAACGTGATCTGCAATATAGTCCATCATTTCCTTGTAGATACCGTCGACGTGCTGCTGATTATTGCCATATTTCTCCGGCTTGTTCAGCAGAAGCTGGCGAAGCCTTTCCTGTCCTTCGAAGTTGGAGTCGCAGGCCTTAATCAGCTCATCCATTGTCAAATCCTTATCTTCGAATACGCACTTTTCCACTGCTGCAATGGAGTCAGCCAGATTTGCAGGTCCAGTGACATAAAGACCAGCAGTCGAATACTTTGCTCCACCGTGCTGCACGGATTTTCCGCTTTCTACGCAGCCCTTCGTTACCATGGACGCGAAAATTACAGGATATCTGTTCATATGGATGCTCTGCATCAGGTTATAACCTGTTCTAATCAGATCGTAATGATGCAGAATCTGTTTCTTGAGCGCATCCTTAAATTCCTCTATATTCTTGAACTCTCTAGGATCGCCTGTTTCAAGCCCCGCCAGTTTGCCTGTGGCGGGATCAACGCCATTGTGCAGAACGAATTCAATCATCTTGCCCATGTTCACGTAACCGGCATCAGGCGAACCGTCTGTTCCTCCGCCGCCAGGTCCTGGCTGGATGCAGCCCACAATCGTCCAGTCTCTTGCTTCTTCTATGGTACTTCCTCTTCCTTTGCCAAGAGAAATCTTGATTGCAGTGTCGTCATTGAAGAAACCTGGATTTGCCTGTCCCTCCTGAATCATTCGGCAGCCAAACTGAATTAGATCCTCTGGCGTTTCTTCCCAGACTCTTAGTGCCATGACAGGCTGTTTGACCTGAAGCTCATCTGCCGCTTCTAAACAAAGGTATGAAAGATCGTTGCAGGCATCTTTGCCGTCTGGTGTCTGTCCGCCGACGACTAAAATCTGCCACATCGGATATCCTGCAAATGCGGTCGCATACCAACTGTCTCTCACTTCGTAGACTTCGCAGGTTTTGAGATAGAGACATTCCAACATTTCCAGAGCCTCTTCCCGTGTGATGTTCTTCTCGTCAATTACGTCCTTTTTATAAAACTCCCACATATACTGGTCAAATCTGCCGAATCCACATGCAGTCGTACATACTTCTATATAGAAATAAACGTGTACAAACCAAACTGCCTGCAGGGCTTGCTGGAAGGTCTGTGGCGGCTGCTCCGGAACGATTCTGCAGTTTTCCGCAATCGTCAGAAGCTCCTGTCTTCTTTTCTCATCGGTGCAGGCAGAAGCTTTCCTTTCGGCTTCGTCCGCCATTCTGTGCGCATAAGTGATCAGTCCTTGGCACTGAATGATGCATGCCTTCCAGAAATCCACCTTAGCCTGTTCTTCCATGGTCTGCGGCAAAGTGCTGTCGATATTTCTCTGACACTCTTCGATGTATCCCCTCAGCCCTATTGTCAGAATCTTTTCGTGGTCACATGTCGTTTCACCTGAAACACCATTTTCAAGACCTACGCAAATGATGTCATCCTTTTCAAGCTCGCGAATTTTGGCAGGCATCGCTGTCTGTGACAGGTCTTCCATTGACTTTCCTTCCCAGTATTTTAGGGTCTCCAGAATCGTCACCTTATCTTCCTGAGAAATATAATACGGGTCCTTTTTTCTTGTTCCGAATTCATCAATATCACTGATATACCATGAACTTGACTGGAATTCCGGGTGCAGGCTGGCGCCTCTATATGCATTGGTTGCTGTTCCTACAATCAGCTCATCATCCAGAATCAGTGTGGTCATGTTCTCCATGATGTAGTCAACGACCTTGGCTCTAAAAATAGGGACCGCATCGCCGGCAAACTTCTGATATGCTTCAGTTGCTAATACCAGTCTCTCTGCCGTGATTTGTGGAATGGTATCAAAATACTTTTCCTTCATTCGCTTCACTCTCGGTGTTAACATATTGTACTCCTTCCGTTATTTCAACTTCTTTCATCATATAATATGTTAGATTGGAAGACAAGAATTGCCTTGCTGATATTTCCAATTGTGTTGTTGCAAGGAAAAGGCTATAATTTAAATAAATAACGCAATGCTGCGCCGTAAAATGATTGGAAGATTCTCATAATTTACGGCCACATATCTGTCTAAATCAAAGAAATCACAAAATTATCCTGTTCTTTACCGAGCAAAAGGCTTTTTTCGGTTACATTCTGCTTCACTAAAACACTCGATATTAGTTTGCTGTAAACCTTGATTACTTTGCTAAAAAAAACGAGGAAAAGCTTTTCTCCCTTTTCTGGTCTGGTATATAATGTATTTCTAAGGAGGTGTTTGACTTGCTATTTGAAAAAACCACATATCTTGATGATTTTCCAATAAACATAAGAATTGCAAAAGTTACAGAATATCCTTTTCATTATCATCAAGATGTCGAGTTCGTCTATGTTCTGAAAGGAGAAATTCGTGCGAAAGACGTATGTTCTAACTATCTTTTAAAAGAAGGAGATATTTTTACTAACAATGGGCATGAAGTTCACGGTCTGACTGCCACAGATAAAGAAAATGTCGTGGCAATCATACAGGTCAGCAACCGCTTTTTTACACAGTATTTTCCGACTCTGAATAAGGCTTGTTTCATGACATATGTGAATAATGATAAGCACCCTAAGCTGGATACGCTCCGTAAAATGCTGCTGCACATTTTGCTGGACTATTCAAGAAGAAATTTTAATTATAAAAGAACCTGTATCTATCAAATGATTGAAGTCATCAAATACCTCAACCAGTATTTCAATTTGTTCGCCTTTGAAGGCCAGGTTGTCATTCATTTTAAAAACGACAATCCTGTTATCGTTGAACGCATCAGCCGTATCATAAATTATGTGTACGAAAACCATGCGGACAGGATTACTCTCAATGACCTGGCCAAAATGGAACACCTGAGCACATTCTATCTTTCACATCTCATACGAGACTATATGGGCATCAGTTTTCAAGAGTTTCTCTGCTTTGCAAGGGTTGAGATGTCAGAAATACTCCTTTTGCAGACCGACCGAAAAGTAAGTGTCGTGGCAAGAGATGTAGGATTTTCTACCACATCCTACTACGAAAAGTTTTTTATCAAGTGGTTTGGACATACACCTGAAGAGCACCGAAAGCAGTTCTCATCGCACATTCTAAGCCCTACAAGGCCTGCAAGGTTTAAGGGTTTGTCTGAAAATCAAGCTGTCAGCTGCATACGGCGATGCCTGTCAGCTGTCAGCGACCAAGAAAACAGTTCCTCTGTCATCAACCGACTCCACCTGAATGTCGAGGTACTTCCGGAGGTTGACTCGATTATGAAAATACACCCTTCACTGGAAATTGTAATCACCCACGAGGATTACAGCGTCATGGGCGAAAGGCTGTTCAACATGCTGTACGAACTAAATGCCTCAAAAGTCGTACTCTCGGTTCGCCAGGGTGACAGCGAAACCACTACGGCTTTGATTTCCAACAGACTGACATTCTCAGGGTATGATGTTTCAACCTATTTTGAAAATAGCGGCTGCGGCAGTTCTTCTTCGGGATACGATTCAATCGCTGCTGCGATACAGATCTTTCAAACCTATTTTGCATCAAAAGAGAATAACCTCCATTGCCGGCTGCGCGATCAAGGAGCGTCATTGAAAATCCTCAAAGGCTGTCCCGGCTGTCTGACTTCGGCCCTGGTTCCCAAGCCAGCTTTTTATGCATACCGCTTGCTTCAGAATATCAAGGGCACTTTGCTTTATTGGGGAAAGTATTATTATGTGATAAAAAACGATTTGGAGCAGGAAGACTCCTATACAATCATTGTTTTAAATTACAGTGAAGATATCCAGCATCTGTCCACACGAAGCGCAGGGCTGTATGAAACAAACGACGTCATTAATGGCTTTATGGACGAACTCAATGTAGATTTCAGCATTCCGGTCAGCTCCGGACAATACGTCATCGCTAAATATGCCTTGTCCAACGCCAATTCCATCTTCACTCATATGTCTCAGCTTGGGTTTCCTGAGAGTTTCCCCCTGCCAGACGGGTGGATTCACCTGCTGAACACCGAACCGCAGACCCAAGTCAGCATCGAAAATATCGAAGATAAGCTCAATATCAGCGTTTCCATCGCCGGAGCAGGAATAAATGTTATCGTGATAAATAAAGCTGCAGTCTCTTGAAGTTATCATTTTTATCCCATAGTCTTAGAAACGTCAACTAAAACAAAACCACAAACATCTTGAAAGAGCAAGGGGTTTGTGGTTTTCACTTTATTATTTTATCTATTCAAACTCTATGGTTCCCGGCGGTTTTCCGGTCAAGTCATAGAACACTCTGTTGACGTGATCCACTTCGTTGCCGATTCTGCTGGCGATTTTCTCCAGCACCTCCCACGGAAGTTTTGCTGCTTCTGCGGTCATAAAATCGGAAGTCGTCACTGCCCTCAGCGCTACAGCATAGTCATAGGTTCTGAAGTCCCCCATGACACCAACAGACTGCATGTTGGTCAGCGCTGCAAAGTACTGGTTGATTTCTCTGTCCAGTCCGGCAGCAGCGATTTCTTCCCGGTAGATTGCATCTGCATCCTGAACGATTTTCACCTTCTCTGCTGTCACTTCACCGATAATACGCACTCCAAGACCGGGACCAGGGAATGGCTGCCGGAACACTAGATACTCTGGAATTCCAAGTTCCAGACCAGCCTGACGCACTTCGTCCTTAAACAGCATGCGCAGCGGTTCGATGATTTCCTTGAAATCTACATAATCAGGAAGTCCGCCCACGTTGTGGTGAGACTTGATGACAGAGGATTCGCCCAGGCCGCTCTCAATCACGTCCGGATAAATTGTGCCCTGCACCAGGTAGTCCACGGCGCCAATCTTCTTAGCTTCCTCTTCAAAAACCCGAATAAACTCCTCACCGATAATTTTCCTCTTTGCCTCCGGTTCTGTCACTCCGGCCAGCTTATGGTAAAAGCGCTGCTGGGCGTTGACACGGATGAAGTTCAGGTCATAGGAACCGGCAGGTCCGAACACCGCTTCTACCTCGTCGCCCTCGTCTTTGCGCAGCAGGCCGTGATCCACGAATACGCAGGTCAATTGCTTGCCGACGGCCTTTGACAGAAGCACCGCCGCAACAGAAGAATCTACGCCGCCAGAGAGAGCGCAGAGCACTTTGCCGTCCCCCACCTTCTCTCGGATCTCGCTAATGGTCGCTTCCACAAAGGAATCCATCTTCCAGTCGCCCTTGCATCCGCACGGACCGTAAACGAAATTAGCCAGCAGCTCCTTGCCTTTGACCGAGTGCATCACCTCAGGATGGAACTGCACACCGTACATCTTCTTGCTCGCATTTTCCATGGCCGCAATCGGACAAGCCGCTGTATGGGCAGTGACGCAGAAGCCCTCCGGCAGTCTTTCAATATAGTCGCTGTGGCTCATCCACATAATCGTCGTATCATCAAAGTCTTTAAACAGGTTCTCTTTAGAGTCGATCAAAATCTCCGTTTTGCCATACTCTTTGCTCGATGCCAAAGACACTTTGCCGCCCAGCGCATGGGTCATCAGCTGTGCACCATAGCAAATACCCAGAATTGGAATGCCCAATTCCCAAAGACCTTCATCTGGAATTAACCCGTCTTCACCGTAGACGCTGTTGGGCCCTCCGGTTAAAATGATACCCTTCGGATTCTTTTCTTTCAGCTTTTCTATAGAAATTTTATAAGGATGAACTTCACAGTATACACCAGATTCACGCACGCGGCGAGCAATCAGCTGGTTGTACTGGCCTCCGAAGTCCAAAACGATAATCAGTTCTTTGTTCATACACACTCCTATGTTAAATTAGCTTCTAAATATATGCAGATCATGCTCACAAATTGTTTGTAACAAAGCGGCAAAGCTGTGCGCCCCGGAGCGTACTTGTACGTACGTGAGGAGTGCACAGCTGAAGCCAACACCGTTAAAGGCAATTTTGAGTACTATCTGATTGCGTTCTGGCTGCTGTCACGCAGAATAACATCATGAGCTCCGCCCTCTACGATAGATGTCGCAGATACCAATGTCAGCTTGGCATCTCTCTGCAGTTCCTGAATGCTCACAACGCCGCAGTTGCACATGGTTGCTTTTACTTTGTTCAATGAAAGATTTACGTTGTCGTGAAGTGAACCGGCATACGGAACATAGGAGTCCACGCCCTCTTCAAACTTCATCTTAGCGTCGCCGCCCAGGTCGTATCTCTGCCAGTTACGGGCACGGTTGGAGCCTTCACCCCAATATTCTTTGACATAGTTTCCGTTGATGTTCAACTTGTTCGTAGGAGATTCATCGAATCTGGCGAAATATCTGCCCAGCATGATAAAATCTGCTCCCATAGCCAGAGCCAAGGTCATATGGTAATCGTAAACGATGCCGCCGTCAGAGCAGATTGGCACGTAAACGCCTGTTTTCTTGAAATATTCGTCTCTCGCTTCTGCCACTTCGATTACTGCAGAAGCCTGGCCGCGGCCGATACCCTTCTGTTCTCTCGTGATGCAGATGGAACCGCCGCCGATACCGATTTTGACAAAGTCTGCGCCCGCTTCTGCCAGGAAGTTGAATCCATCCTTATCTACCACGTTGCCTGCGCCGATTTTGACGGTGTCGCCGTATCTTTCTCTCACCCATTTAATTGTGTCCAGCTGCCATTCGGAATATCCTTCGGAAGAGTCAATGCAGAGCACGTCAGCGCCTGCCTCAACAAGAGCCGGAATTCTCTCTTCGTAATCGCGGGTATTGACACCTGCTCCTACCACATATCTCTTGTGAGAATCGAGAAGTTCGTTAGGATTTGATTTGTGGTTGTCGTAGTCTTTTCTAAACACGAAATGGGTCAGTCTCTGGTTGTCGTCGATGACAGGGACTGCATTAAGCTTATTGTCCCAAAGAATGTCGTTGGCTTCGCTCAGCGAGCAGCCTTCCTTTGCATAAATCAGCTTCTCAAACGGCGTCATAAATTCGCTGATCTTCGTGTCCGGATCCATTCTGCTGACACGATAGTCCCTGCTGGTTACCAGACCGAGAATTCTGCCTTCTGCTGTTCCATCCTCTGTTACCGCAATGGTGGAATGGCCTGTCCTGGCTTTCAGTTCCAGTACATCTGTCAAAGTCTGATCCGGTCTCAGGTTGGTGTCGCTCTTAACAAAGCCAGCCTTGTAGGACTTTACGCGTTTCACCATTTCTACCTGGTTTTCCACGCTCTGTGAACCGAATATAAAAGAAATTCCACCTTCCTTTGCAAGTGCTACCGCCATCTTATCGTCTGATACGGCCTGCATCACTGCTGAAACCAGTGGAATATTCGCTGTAATCTTGGGTTCTTCACCCTTCTTATATTTTACAATAGGGGTTTTCAGGCTGACATTCTCAATTCTGCAGTCTTTTGATGAATAGCCTGGTACAAGCAGATACTCGTTGAAAGTTCTTGATGGTTCATTAAAATAGTGGGCCATGTGTTGTTCTCCTCTCCTAAAAATAATATTAAAATACAAATTACTTATGAAAATAGACGGCTTTTAATCGCGCGTGCCGTCTTATGTTTCCAATTATTTTATACTATTTTATACTCATTTGCAAGGGTAAATTTTCCCTTTCGCAGATCAAAGACAAAATATTTCAGGCCGGTAACTGAGTACCGGCCTGAAAGACGAAAAATCCAGTTATAATTTGAGATCTACCCAGTTGGTATTACCTATGCTCTCGTCCCCATAAAACTCCATGTAGTCCATGACGATCTCGTCCACATCTTCATCTACGATAAACACGATATCTCCCGTCAAAGTCTTCCCTGCTGCCAGTTCGGTTTCATCCGGGTACATATCGTCGTAAAAACTGTCAGCCGTGTCCAAATGTCCGTCTTCTGATGCTTCCATGTATCCGATAAAGTCATAGTTGCCTGTTACAAAGGTTTCTTTTGTGGTATTCTTCACCGAAATATTAGCAACTACGTATTTCTTACCTTCACCCGCAGACTTACCATTTAGTTCTGTCTCCGTCTTGACGGAGTTCACCTTCCATTCGAAGAAAGAATTCTTCATGGTGTCGCCGACCATGCCCGTAGTAAGCTCACCTTGATAAAACTCTGCTTCTTTCAGTTCATTTAAAAGCGGCCCGGGTTCTTTATCGTCACTTCCACAAGCCGTAAAGGTCAGAATCAACATGATGCCAAGCAAAACTGGTAGTAATTTTTTGTGTTTCATATCTTTCTCCTATCACTGTCATCTCGTAGTTATAATATCATTATAACTTGAAAATTCTATTGAATGCAAATGAGATTTTTGTGAAGATATGCAAAGCGGCTGCTCCGAAGGAGCGGCCGCTTTGCGTGTTTTGTTATGAATTTAGAAGTGAGTTATTTTGCTTTAATCTTTTTATTAGCGGACCAATTACCGACTAAGGTATCTCCGTTATCCAGTACTTTAATCGCGCGAACTTTGACGTAATACGTCTTACCTGACGTGCGGTTCTTCAAAGTTGTTGAAGTCTTAGTGTACTTGCTGTCAATATGTTTAACGTATTTTGAATAATACTTACCGTTTCTGCCGTATCTAACTTCATATTTTGTTGCGCCTTTAACTTTTGTAATCTGTACTTTGATCTGCTTCTTGGCAGGCTTTGAAAGCGCCACGCCTGGTTTTACAGGTTTCACTTTGACAGTTACTACTTTTGATGCAGGATCGGAAGTCTTTGTTCCTACAGTTTCAACAGTAATCTTTGCAACACCTGTGTTTACGATGGTCACATATCCGTCTTCATCAACAGTTGCAACCTCAGGATCAGCTGAAGTGTACTTGAAAGTAACACCTGCTTCAGCAGTTGAAATTCTGGCATTTAGGTTGAATAAAACGCTGTTCGTATATCTCGTATAGGTGGTGTATCCTGTGATCACTTTGCTGGCTGCACCTTTGATCTTGAACTCCAAAGTCTTTTCGCCTGCGTATGTGCCAATGCCTTTGACGATGGCTTTACCAGTACCTGCGTTTACATTATTCTCATAAGTAACCGTGTAATCAGTTCCCAGGACGAGAGTCTTGGCTCCATCTTTTACAGTAACTGCTGGTGTTTTTGCAGTTCCGTCATACTTTAAATCATCGGCGCCGGTCAAAGCGATGTCTAATGTTGAAACATCTTTACCAGCAATTGTAAATGTACCACTGATTGTTCCAGTAAAGTTACCTGCATCTGTTGCAGACAAAGTCAATGTCGCAGTACCTGTGTTCACATTATTCGTTGCTTTTGCTGTATAATCTGTAGCTTTTAGGTCATATCCTCCGAGCTTTACTGTATAAGTAGGCATGATAGGCTGTCCTGTAGTGCCATAGGAATCCGGACTGATTGTCAAAACAGCATCTGCTAATTTTGCCTTATTGATGGTAAAAGAAACACCTTTTGTTCCCGCATAGGAGCCTGCTCCCGTTACAACAATATTCGCAGTTCCAGCGTTCACATTATTCATGTATTCTACGGTATAGTCTGTATTCTCTACAAGGGTTTTGCCGCCCAGTTCCACTCTGACTGCAGGTTTCTGCTCAGTACCATCAAAAGTGTATGTCTGGTTGATCTGTTCAAAATATACAGCAGCTTTGCTGAAATCGTTGGTCACTACGTTGAATTGATGTGTAACTGTGCCAGCATAGTTTCCTTTGAATTCAATTGTCGCTGTTTCTGTTCCTGCGGCAAGTGCTTCTTTTGGCTGCTCTACTGCAAAATCGGTTCCTTCTGCAAGAGTATTTCCATTCCAAGTGATTTTCACCCCTCGAATTGTATCGGCACCTGTCAATTGTGTCGGTATGTTGATTGTCGGCTTATTTGAGTTACTGAAAGCTTTTGCTATAATGTTGAAGTTCTTTGTAACGCTGCCGGTATAAGCGGGTGCTTTTCCCGTTATCGTTACCTTCGCTTCACCAACATTTGTGTTGCTTTCGTATGCAACATCATAGTTTGCTGCTGCTACCTCTTTTCCGTCTAATGTTACTTTCACCTCTGGTATGATTTCTTTACCAGTATAAGTAACATCTGCAATAGCGGCAATCGTCGCAGTGCTTAAGTCAGTTGCAGTTGCTGCTGTATCATCGGCAAAAATTGCCGCTGGCAATGCACAGATCACCATCGCAACTGATAATACTAACGCCATTAGTTTTTTCATGTTTTCTTTCCTTTCTTGTTTTATCAATGTAATTATTCTAACACAAATTATTTTTATTGTCACCTATACAAATAAACCCAATCCTATGTAGTCAAATGCAAACAAAATGTTCCAATTTTAGACATGGTCTTTTCTTTTTTAGATTTTTCTGTATAATATGATTATAGATTGCAGATATTACACTGGTCTCACAATCTATAAATTGCTTTTGTTCAAAGCAAACACCAATAGCTATTAAAATGTAACTTGGGGGTTACGCAGTTTTAATAGCGAAAGAAGGTCAAGGATACCCACTTGACCTTTTTTTATGTTTTTGCACTATACTTTTACTTGATGTCGTATCATTGCAGAAATTTTGTTATATAGCGCCCTCCCTTCCCCCGAGATCATTGTGAAATTCAATCCACGCATCCATGAGGATGCGACAAATAATGGGCGGAGGCCCCTCGGTCTCCTCCCTAATTCAATCCACGCATCCATGAGGATGCGACATATTGGACTACGGCTGGATGCGCACAAGTCGTAAATTCAATCCACGCATCCATGAGGATGCGACGCAAACAAGTCATTGAGTGTTTCTTCCGTCTGCGAATTCAATCCACGCATCCATGAGGATGCGACGAGACATACGAGGAGTACCCCGTATCCTATCGGGTAATTCAATCCACGCATCCATGAGGATGCGACCGCAATATATGGTAATCATAGGCGGA
>ERZ791934.444-NODE-444-length-56449-cov-11.137320_pt1 | contig 56449 bp, 45 predicted proteins | sample MGYA00510125_ERZ791934 | MGnify/ENA primary metagenome ERZ791934 (study PRJEB30046, sample SAMN00993240) | human gut metagenome | study: EMG produced TPA metagenomics assembly of the A metagenome-wide association study of gut microbiota in type 2...
CCCCCGGGACAGGACATCCAGGCCCCCTTCACAGACCCCGCAGGGAGACAAAGCGGAATTCCCGCGCAGGAGGGAACGACTGGCAACGGAACCTGGGGGTATGGGATGGCGGATGGGTTAGAAGGGATTAGAAGGGGAGTTTATGGAAAGTTAATATTTTTTGGGGTTTTGTTTTGGGGATGAGTGTGGTATAAATAAATTATCTGGATAGGATTTTCTTTTTTCGGCGGTTCAGCCAAATATTCCATTTTTAGTTTTTTTTACTTTTATATGTCCGAAAGAATTGCTTTTTTGTTGGGATGTGTCTATAATAATCTGTATAAAGCACATATCTTTTGGATTTATCATTAACTGATGGGGAGGAGATGTGCTTGTATGGCAGGGGAAAAGGATTTGGCAGTGATGAGGTTTCTGGAGAAACCGGAGAATTTCAGTGATTTGTTTAATGGTTCTTTGTTTCGGGGGAAGCAGGTGCTGAAGGCGGAGATGCTTGAGAGTATGTCCGGGAGGTCTGCGCTTTCTTTTCGGGATAAGGACGGGGGGAAGGTTTCGGTAAGACGGTATCGGGATGCTGTGTGTAAGGCATCGGGGCGTACCACTTATGCTGTTTTTGCGGTGGAAGGACAGGGGGAAACTCATTATGCTATGCCGGTGAGGGAAATGGTCTATGATGCCATGAATTATGCGGGGCAGGTAAAAGCGCTTTCGGATAAGCACCGTAAGAGGAAGGATTATGGAGATGGTGCGGAGTTTTTGTCGGGGCTGCTGAGGGAAGACAGGCTGGCGCCGGTGGTTACGATTTGTTTTTATTATGGAACGGGTAAATGGGAGGGGCCTCTGGATCTTTTTGATATGCTGGATATTCCGGAAGAGTATGAGGATATGAAACCGTTTATGACGAATTATAAAGTGAACCTGGTGCAGGCTTCGAATGTGGTGCCGGATAATTTCAGGACGGATTTAAGGCATGTTTTTTCTCTGCTGGGTATGGCTGCTGATGGTGCGGGGATGAAACAGTATATTCAGGAAAGGCCGGAGGAATTCAGGCATATTTCTTATGAAACTTTTGATTGTCTGAGGGAACTGCTGCATGTGGATAAGTGGTGGAAGACAGATGGATTTGAGCGGAAAGGGGAAGTGGATATGTGTAAGGCTTTGGAAGAGATTGCGGAGATGGCAAAAGATGAGGGTAAAGCAGAGGGCAAGGCAGAAGGAGTACGGGTTGGAATAAAGGCTTTGGCGGAAATCTGTGAAAAGCTGGGGGTTCCTTTTGAGCAGACGGTGGAAATGGTGACGGAGAAATTTGGGATGTCATCAGAGGATGCCAGGGAGTCTGTAGAGCTTTACTGGAAATGATGGAAGTGGGGATTGAATAGGGAATAGATAAGGCCGCCATCGGTTTTGAAGGATGGCGGCCTTTTGTGTGTTTGAAAAAGAAGCGGCGAGTCAGAAGGAGAGGTCTAAGCCGAAGCCGGGAGCATCGAGGAGGGTGAAGATGTCGTTGTCCCGGGTGAAGCCGCCGGTCATGCCGGTCTGTTCGTCGGCATAAAAGAGGAAGCTGTCACAGTCTGCTTCGGTGATGTTTTTCTTGGCGGCAACGAGGCTTACTCCTGCGGTGGTGGCGAGTTTGGTCTCCATCATGCAGCCAACCATGCAGGTTACTCCAAAGGCTTCGGCGATGGAATTGATCTGGGAAGCACGGAAAAGGCCGCCGCATTTCATGAGTTTGATGTTCAGGATATCGGCACAGCCGTTTTTGCAGGCCCGGGCGGCATCCAGGTGGTTGTGGATGGATTCGTCCAGCATGATGCGTATGCCGCTCACTTTGCTGCGGACATAGGCGGAACCTTCAAAATCCCAGTGGGGGAGGCATTGTTCTACCGCTTCGATGCCTGCTTTTTTAAATTCCTGGATGGCGTAGACGGCGTCGCTGGCGCTGTAGCCCTGGTTGGCGTCTACGCGGAGGCGGATGTGTGGGCCCACGGTTTCACGGATGAGGCGCATGGCACGGATATCTTCTTCTACGTTGATTCCGGCCTTGATTTTGAGAATGTGAAAGCCGTCTTTGAGGACATGCTGACGAGCCTCTTCGGCCATGAGTTCGGGGGTGCTGATGCCTATGGTGATGTCATTTTGGACACGGTTGGAATAGCCGCCAAGGAGTTTGTAAACGGGCTGTCCCATGAATTTTCCCATAAGATCGTACACGGCGAGATCGACAGCACATTTGGCGGAACTGTTTCCGTAGATGCAGGTGTCCATTAATTCATGGATTTTTTCAATGTCCATGGGATCCATACCGATGAGGCCCGGACGGATCATATTGATGACGCTGATAACGCTGTCGATGGTTTCACCGGTGACAAAGGGCATGGGGGCGGCTTCTCCGTAGCCGTCAATTCCTTCATCGGTGGAAACCTTCAGAAGAAGATTCTCTGAATAGTTTATTTCGGCAAAAGCAACGCGGAAAGGAACGGTAAGTTCTATGCGGACCTTTTCCGCTTTGATATCGGTGATTTTCATGGCTGGTTTTCTCCTGTTTTATGTAGTGTAAATGATTGTTATGAGGCGTGGAAAAGAAGGGATAGTTCATTTGTTTACTTTAGTATACTATAGTGGCCGGAGAGGGATGGAATGAAATATTTTCATGCGGGTTATTCTTGAAAAGGACGTTTATGGATGTGATATTACTATATCTGGAAAGAGAGTATATGATACGTTGAAACATAAACAGAGGCCACGGTACAAAATGTACCATAGCCTCTGTTTATAGCAGTATATAATTTGTATCAATTATTCAGTGTGTCTCCAAATAAGCTTTCAATTCCGGTATTTCATTTGTCAGCATATCCGTAAAATAAATAGCTCCTTCTTCATTAAGATGATCCGCATCCCCGAAATACTCCAGATGCATCTGGAAACGCTCATCATGGGAATAATCATAATACGAAACGCCATATTCCGAAGCAATTCCCAGTATCTTGCTGTAGAATTCATTCATAAACTCTTCTGATACATATTTATTATAATATATTGAAAAGGGTGTCGTGATTAAAATAGGAGTGATATTTCGTTCCTGGCACAGTTCTATCATTTTCTTTAGATTCTGTTCTTTATCCTCTTCAAAATATTCGCTCTTTCCTTCAAAATGCCTTTGATATCTGGCAATTCCCTTCGCCTCAAACTCCTGCACTTTTTCGGCTCCGTAAATCTGCTCCAGATTTTCGGCGGAAACAGGGACTTCGGAAGACAAATCAGTAGAAACAGCATCCGTATTTTCGTCCTGCACAGGTACATCAGGTGATACTTCTGCGGCATAAACAATATTCTGGCGGTTGTCAGATAAGGACGGAAAGGTAACAGGCGGTTTAAACAGATCAAATATCTTATCGCCTGCTGATAAAATAGGAAACCGTATGGCAACTATATCTTTATAGAGACTATAATTGGGATTATATTGGGGGGACAGAATACGATAATACCGTACACTGATGGCCTCAATATCATCCGGTGAGGTGGCCTCACTGTTAAAGGAAAAATAAGATATCGGAATGAAAGCAATACTCCCTTCCGCAAATTCATCTTTATGCATATTTAACAGTGCATAATCATATTCAAACGACTGGCTTGGCAGGGCAAAGTTGAAGCATTTAATTCCACGATCTTTAAGAGCCCCCCAATCGAACGCATATTGTCCGTGAGAACTGCCGAAATTTGCGAGCTGAATCGTTTCGGGAACAAAGTTAAAGGCATTTACTTCGGCAATTGGATTATCTGATTTTTGTTCATACATAATGTCCAGATAAAATACGCAGAAAACGGTTATGCATACGGCAAGGACACTTTTTACAAGAAATGATTTCATAAGCTTATGTCAGAATCAGATATGGATAGATTCTGCGGCGACTCCTTTCTTGAGAAGAAATGATAGTTCTATTTTATAATTAGCAGTTTTTGGCTTAATAAGATGCCAATTATTATTAGGATAAGAAATAAAAATCAGGTTAAATTAGAATTACAGGTAGTACTATATTGTACTACGAGTATGGAAAAATATACAAGTATAAACATTTGTTTTAGAAAAAATTAATTAAAATTTAAGAAATAAAAAAGCGAAAATCAGAATAGAAACATTGCAAAATAAAAAATGCGGACGTATAATATTACAGATTGTCAAAAATAGCGATAAACTTAAGAAAACAGGTTTAAGGATTAATTGTGGAAAGAAAAAAAGTATTATTTGCAGTCAATTTATTTTTGCTTGCATTTTTAGGAATATTCGGACTATTTCTTCAGGCAAAAGAAGAGCAGAAAATTATGTCCGTTGAAGTAAAAACAGAAAATGAATTGGACAGAATGAAGGAAGGGCTTATTTCATCAGATGAACCTATAGGAAATTTTGTCCTATATGGGGAACATGAATTGCCCTATGACGGTAATTATGGATTTTATTATATATCCCAATCCCTTAATTCAGAAGAACTGAAAGGGAAGCTGGAAACTACAGATAAAAAACTGAAAGTGTATTTTTATGAGGACAGTTATTGGGAGGATAAGGCTCTTGCCATTAAAGAAGGCCATCCTTTTCGTTTTATTGTCTTTGGTGATGGGTGGTACAGTGAAGATGAGGTGGTATTTTCAGGACTGCCTATTGTCAGTATCACAGGAGATTTAGTGGAGTCAGCAGAAAAAGGAGTCAGCAACAATAGTAAATTAATTGTATGGGATCCGGAAGATGATGAAGCGAGCGGCTTATACACGATAAAAGAAAGTTATTGTACCTATTATGAAAGAGGGGCCAGTAGCCGGCAGTTTGAGAAAAAAAGTTTCGGTATTCGTCTGTTTGATGAAAAGGGTAATTCTCAGAATAAATCTTTTCTGGGAATGCGCAGTGATAACAAGTGGATATTGAATGCGTTATATTCTGATACAAGTAAAATACGGGAAATGATGGCGGTTGGTCTTTGGAATGAAATCAGTCCCGAACTGCAGGGAACCAGAATAAAATATGTAGAAGTGTTTGTTAATGGCTTTTACAGAGGAATCTATGGGTTGATGGAGCCCATAGATAAAAAACAGCTGGGCTTAAGAGATGGGGATTATCTTTATAAATGCGGTTCTATAAATGGAGTCGGAAAAGATTATTATGATATGCTTGCCGACAGTATGGAAACAGTAGAATTTGAGGTGGAATATCCTAAGGAGTGGCAGGAAGATGTATGGTATCCTTTGCAGAATTATACGGATTTTCTGCTGGATGGAAAGCTGCAGGATGAACAAGTTATTTTAGATAAAGAAAATATAGTCAGATTTTGGCTATATCTGCAATTTTTATCTGCATCAGATAACATAGATAAAAATTTCTATATATTAGCGACAGAATATGATAAACAGCTGTTAATACAAAAAATACCGTGGGATATGAATTATTCCTTTGGCGATGCATGGTCGGTTGAAAGTCCTAATATCACTCAATTTGGTGTCTTCGGGATAGATGAAATATTTTCTGTTCAGGACTATCAGAATTTATACAAAAATGATGAAGAGGAAATTTCTGACCTCACAAGCCAAATGTGGTCTTCTATGAGACAATCAATTATTCAAACGGACAGATTATGCGGACAGGCAGCCGAGTATATGTCCTTACTCACAGAAAGCGGTGCATTCCAAAGAGAAACCCTTCGCTGGCCCGAAGCGGGGAACAGCACGGATATCACCGCAATAGAAGGATATATCAGGGACAGAATTGCTTTCCTGGACAATGCCATTGCACAGGGGAATTATGGTGAGGAGTGATGGACGATGGAGTATAGGGTAGAAGAGAAGTATGTCTGTACCGAGGGAGAACTCCTGATTCTGACAGGGCGGTTATCTCCTCTGATGCAGGAAGACGCTCATCACGGAGAAGAGAGAAGATACCAAATTCGCAGTCTGTATTTTGATGACTATGAGAATTCATGTTTTGCTGAGACTATGGACGGAGTGAATGACAGAAAAAAGTTCCGTATCCGTATCTATGGCGGATGTGCTGACAAAATTTCCCTGGAAGTAAAATATAAGCTGAATGGGATGACCAGGAAAGACAGCTGTATGCTGACTGAGGAGCAGTGCAGGGCGATTATGGCAGGAAAGATTCCTGCGTATAAAAAAGATGCACCCAAAGTCCTGCGTATGCTGTATCTTTCCATGCAGACAATGCTGCTTCGTCCGGTGGTCATAGTCCAATATGAAAGAACGGCTTTCGTAAATAAAGCAGGAAATGTCAGAGTTACCTTTGACAGAAATATTTCTGCATCTGCCGATATAAGGAGATTTCTGGATCCGAAGATCAGAGTATTGCCTGTCATGGAAAAAGGAAAGCATATACTGGAAGTAAAATATGATGAAGTACTTCCTGCATATATTGCGCAGGCTCTGGAAACCGGACGCCTGCAGCAGACGCCATATTCAAAATACAAAGAGTGCAGAATTGCAGCAGAAGCATACAATACGGGAGGAATGTTATGAGTACAAAGGATGTAATAAAGAAATCGATCTTGGAAGGCTTTTCGATGGAGATGTCAACATTTCATGTAGTCTCCATTCTGCTTATTACAGTATTGTTGTCTGTTTATATTTTTTATATCTACCGTCTGAACAGCCACAGCAGCTTCTATTCCAGAGATTTTAATAAAACACTGGCAATCATGCCTGTGCTTACGGCAGCGATTGTGTTGGCTCTTCAGGCTTCCCTGGTTATTTCGTTAGGTATGGTCGGAGCCCTTTCCATCGTCCGTTTCCGTAATGCCATAAAAAATCCCATGGACCTGCTTTTCCTGTTCTGGTCGATCAGTACGGGCATCATCTGCGGCGCCGGGCTTTATATGCTGGCAATCGTCACTTGTCTGGTGGTCACCATACTGTCGTTTTTGCTGGATTTCATAAAAACACCACAGGCTTCTCTTTTATTGGTACTGAACAGTTCCGATAAAGGAATTGAAAAAAAGCTGCTTCCTGTATTGGAGAGCTTTGCAAAAGGCTATAAAATCAGATCCCGGAATGTGACGGCAGGCGGTATTGATTATGTGGTGGAATTAAAGACAAAAGATGAAATGGGGCTGATAGATGCCTGCTCCGTAATGGAGGGTATGGATTCTGTTTCCCTTCTTACCCATGACGGAGATATCCGCTATTAATAAATCATTTTCCAGGGGAAAAGGTTTTACCAGAGAGTAAAAAGCCGCCACCCGGGCATACTAACCGAAAAAGTGAAAGGCGGCAGCAGTTATGGATAAAAAAGCAAAAGCAGGCCAGGAGGCTTCCCGGAAAACAAGCAATGTATACGATGACGGAAACATCCCTCAGTCGGATCTTCCCCTTCCTGATGACGAAGAAGGAACCAGTGACGTCATCCCGGACGAGGTTCCAAGGAAGGATGGCCCCGGAGGAGAAAACAGCAGTAAGAACCGGGCTGAGTAATGCTGACCGGAGGAAGACAGGCATGTTCTGCGGGCGGGTACCACGGCGAAATGGCGGGGGTACCCGCTTTTTTTCTTGTATCATGAATCTTAATGTGGTAAACTAAGTTGAATTTGAGGGAACAGTTCAGCCATGCCAGAAGGAAGGTGCGGGCTGACCGCGTGAATAACGAAAAGGACGTAAGGATGCGTAAAATTGTATTTCACATAAACAGCCTGGAGCAGGGCGGGGCGGAACGGGTAATCACGAATCTTGCCCACCAGTTTGCCGCAGAAGGCTATGAGGTTTATATTGCTACGGAGTGGTATGCTGAAAATGAGTTTCAGATAGATAAGAGCATTACCAGGGTCCATGTGGGCCTGAATAAAGAAGAAGAGAGCAGGGGCAGATTTGCTAAGCTCAGAATCCGCGGACAGCGTCTGCGGGCGTTTATAAAGAAGGTTAAGCCGGATGTGGTGGTTGCGTTCTGCCATAAGGCGAATTACCGTGCCATAACGGCAGCATTGGGAACCGGGATTCCGGTGATTGTATCCGTGCGTACGGATCCGGTGGGGCATTATGACCACTGGGATGATAAATTCCAGATTCCTCTGCTTTTTCCCAGAGCGGCAGGCTGTGTGTTCCAGACGGAAGGGCAGAGAGACTTTTTCCCTGAAAAAGTGCGGAAAAAATCCCGTATTATTCTGAATCCCCTGAATGACAAATATCTGGATGTGCCTGAACCGGAAAAACGGGTCAAAGAGGTGGTGCAGTCCGGAAGAATTGTGGACTTTAAAAATCAGCTGATGCTGATTCGGGCTTTTGACAGGGTGCATAAAAAGCATCCTGATTATGTACTTAAAATTTATGGTGGAGATTCCGGAGACGGCACCAGGGAGCAGCTGGAGGAGCTGATTGCCGAGAGGAATGCCGGAGAGTATGTATTTCTCATGGGAGCAAGCGATTCTCTGGAAAAAGTGCTGGTGAATGCCTCTGTTTTTGCTTTTTCTTCCGATTGGGAAGGTCTGCCCAATGCGCTTTTGGAGGCCATGGCCCTGGGCCTGCCTGTCGTGGCGACGGATTGTCCCTGCGGCGGTCCGCGGACAGTGATGCAGGATGGAGTGAACGGGCTGCTTGTTCCTATCAAGGATGAAGAGGCCCTGGCGGACGGAATCTGCAGACTGATTGAAAATCCGGATTTGGCAGAGCAGCTCGGCAGAAAGGCAAGAGATATCTGTAAGATTGCGAACGGCAAAGCGGTTTTTGAGCAATGGCAGGATTATATAGAATCGGTATGCAAATAACTTTGGAGGAATAAAGCGGAATGTTTTCCTATTCGGATTATAAAGAAATCATCAATATTATTAAAGAAAGCGGACGGGGATGCAACTTCAGGCAGGCTCAGGCAAGGGATAAGTTCATCATTATGAGACATGATGTGGAATTCAGCGTGGATCGGGCTTTTGCACTTTCCAAGCTGGAGCTGTCTATGGATTTCACCTCCACTTATTTTTTCCAGTGGACGAATAATTCCTATAATATTTTATCCAAGAAAAACATGGATATGATAAAATATATGCATGAAAGAGGACATGTTATCGGCCTTCATTTTGCTTTGAACGGACTGACGGATATGGAACTGGTGAGAAAGAAAATCCTGCAGGAAATTCATGTGCTCAGTGAAATGATCGGGGTTGAAATCACCGAATTTTCCATCCATCGTCCGTCTGCGGATGTGCTTCGGGAAAACATCAAGTTTCCCGGGATTATCAATGCTTATCAGGATGAGTTTTTCACCTTTTCCGAAAATGTCACGGAATCCACGCCCCTGCATGTGAAATATATTTCCGATGCGAAGCACAGATGGAATTACGGTACACCGGATGCTGCAACGCTGCTGGAAAACGACAGAGTTCAGATTCTGACCCATCCCTATTCGTGGACGAAGAAGGGATATGATAACCTGGAGAATTTCAGGACCCTGATACAGGAAAGAAATGAAGAACTGATGGACACAATAGATAATGAGTGTAAACATTTCGCAAGCGTCAGGGATCTGCTGTAAGAGAGGACGCCGCCAGGCGGCGCTGACAGCAGAAAGAAGGAAAGGAGAGTGGCAGTATGTGCGGTATTTGTGGTTTTGTGAGCAGGAGGGAGATTTCGAATAAGACCCTGAAGATCATGAATGACACGATGTACCACCGTGGGCCCAATGACTCCGGGGAAGAGATTTATTCCGGGGAAGACGGCTATCGGATTGGGTTTGCACAGCGGAGACTTTCCATCATGGATCTTTCCATGCTGGGCCATCAGCCCATGCATTCGGATGCTGCCTTTGGCTCCGTGCAGGATCGGGTTTGTATTGTTTATAACGGTGAAATATATAATTTTAAAGAATTGAAAAAAGAACTTTCCGACTACCCCTTTAAGTCTAACTGTGATACGGAAGTCATTATCGCAGCTTATCTGAAATGGGGTATTTCCTGTATTGACAGGTTTAACGGTATGTTTGCCCTGGCCCTTTATGATAAAAGCACCCAGGAAATCTTTCTTGTACGGGATCGGATTGGAAAAAAGCCCCTTTCCTATTGGCTGGACGGAGAAAACCTGGTATTCGCTTCGGAATTGAAGCCGATCATGGAATGCCCCGGATTTACGAAGGAAATACGCAGGGATGTGCTGGCCCGCTTCCTTTACCAGCAGTATATCAACGCGCCGGACAGTATTTTTAAGGATGTATATAAGCTGCAGCCGGGAGAAATCCTGCGGTTTCATAAAGGGGAAATAAAGACCTGGAAATATTGGGACATTGCTGACGTTTACCATAAAATGCAGAAAAATCCGGTGACGGATTTCGGGGAAGCTAAGGCGGAGCTGAAAAGGCTTCTTCAAAAGGCGGTGGCTTCCCGGATGATTGCCGATGTGCCGCTGGGAAGCTTTTTGAGCGGCGGCTACGATTCGTCTTTGATGACTGCTGTCGCCCAGGAAAATTCGCCGGAACCGGTGAAAACTTTTTCCATCGGCTTTGAAGATGAACGTTACGATGAGGCCGCCTATGCCAGACAGGTGGCGGAGTATCTGGGCACGGATCATACGGAAGCCTATATCGATGAAAAAGGAATGTTCGATTTGGTGGAAAGCATTCCCAGGTATTATGACGAACCCTTTGCGGACAGTTCCCAAATTCCGACCATGCTGGTATCCGCTTTGGCCAGAGAAAAGGTTACGGTGGCTCTGTCGGGAGACGGAGGGGACGAATTTTTCTGCGGCTATCAGATGTATGACAGGCTGGCGCAGGTACAGAGGCTGGATGCTCTGGGCGGAGCGGTTCATGGAATATTAGGCCTGCCGGGTTTAAGAAGGGCAAGGCTGGAGGAACGGCTTCCGGTAAAGGTACGTTCCATAGCGGAGAACCGCAATCCGGAGCTGAAAACCCAAATCTGCCCGCCTGCATATCTGGATGTGGCTAGAGCCTTTGCTTCCGGTAAGGGAATGGACTGCCGCTATCCAAAGGAAAGTGCCTATCAGGAGAAAGACTGGCAGATCCGCAGGATGCTTCTGGATATGGATACGTATCTTCCCGGAGATATTTTGTGTAAGGTGGACAGGGCTTCCATGAAATATTCCCTGGAGGCCAGATGCCCTATCCTGGATAAGGATGTAATGGAATATTCCTTCCGCCTTCCTCATTCTTTCAAATTTGAGAATGGAGAGAAAAAAAGGATTCTAAAAAGCATAGCTTATGACTATATCCCAAAAGAGATGCTGGACAGGAAAAAGAAGGGCTTTTCCGTGCCTCTTGACAAATGGCTCCGGGGGCCTCTACGGGAAAGCCTGACAGGCTACTCGGAAAAATCGTTTCTTATGAAACAGGGGATTTTCAACGCGGATTATGTAAGCCGGTTTGTGGAAAATTATCTGCAGCAGGGAGACAGGGGGCCGGGAAGCGGAGAAAATTATTCCCGAATCGTGTGGGCTTTTTATACTTTCCAGCAGTGGTATGCATGCTATATGGCATACTAAAAGAAGACAAGCTATTAAGGAGTGGTATATTGAACAGAAAGCAGGATGAAACAGTACCTTCCGAAAAAATCCATATCGCTCTTTTTATCAGCGCCCTTCGTAAGGGTGGCTCCGAAAGAGTGCTGGTCAATCTGGCCGAGTATCTGAAAAACCAGGGAGTACAGGTTACTGTGGTAACTCAGTATAAAGGAAAAGGGGAATATGAGCTTTCCCCGGATATCAAACGGGTTTTCAGTGAGATAACGGAGGAAGAGACGAGCAAGAGCCGGGCTGTGAATTTTGTCCGCCGTTTCCGCAAGCTGCGCCGTATATGGAAGGAAGAAAAACCGGATGTGATTCTTTCCTTTATCGGGAAAAATAATCTCATGGCCCTGCTTACCAGCAGCTTCCTGAATATCCCGGTAGTAATTTCGGTGAGAGGTGAACCTCAGGCGGAATATGCTTCTGGGCTGATGCGTTTCCTGGCCAGGACTTATTTTGCCAAAGCGGCCGGGGTGGTGCTCCAGACGAAGGAGGCATTTTCCTTTTTCCCGGACAGAATCCGGAAGAAGGCGGTGATCCTGAAAAATCCTCTGAACCCTTCTTTTATCAGAGAGAGGTTTGAGGGTGAGAGGGAACTCTGTATTCATGCGGTGGGCCGTATGGATGCAAATAAAAACCATGAAATGATTCTCCGTGCATTTTCCGGACTGGCAGAGGATTTTCCCGGGGCAAGGCTGGTTATTTACGGAAACGGGGAATGCAGGGAACCGCTTCTGAAGCTTGCCGGGCAGATGGGGCTTTCGGAACGTGTCAGCCTGCCCGGAGCGGTGACGGATGTGGCGGATAAAATATATAAAAGCAGTGCCTTTGTCCTGTCTTCTTTCAGTGAAGGGATGCCGAATACCCTGATTGAAGCCATGTGCATGGGACTTCCGGTGATTTCCACCGACTGCCCCTGCGGCGGGCCGGCTGAGCTGATTCAGGACGGAGTCAACGGGTTCCTGATCCCTCCCGGAGATACCGATGCCCTGGAGCGGAAGCTGCGGATTCTTCTATCCGACAGGGAAAAGGCGGATGAGATGGGGCGCAATGCCGCCAGGCTTCTTGAAGAGTATCTTCCGGAGCATGTAGACAGGGAATGGATGGATTATCTGATTTCCAGGCAGAAGAAAAAATAATTTGCATCATGGACGGAATAAAGAGTATGTCTGTAAATCGGCAGATTTATTATGTCAGAGCGTGTTTGAAAATTCATTCATGCAATTTTCAGACACACTCCAGGGAAAGCAACAGGTAGTATGAAGAAAAAAGAATGGATTAAGACAATTGTATTTATAGCAGGTTTTTTCCTGATACTGATTCCACTCACCTATATGATTCGGACAAACGGCGATATCAAGGACATTTTTGTGGGGTTTTATGCGGAAAAGAAGGATACCATTGATGTGGTGATGATCGGCTCCAGCCCGGTATATCCCTATTATGCAGGGCCGAAGATCTGGGAGGATACCGGCATCACCTGTTATCCGCTGTCCTCTAACATGCAGCGCCCGAAGGCTGCGGTACATCTGGTGGAGGAGGCGGAGAAAACCCAGGATCCTGAGCTTTATGTTTTCGAAATGCGCATGTATCTGGGGCCGGATGAACGGCTCACACAGAACATGGCATATACCAGAGGCGTCACCGATAACATGAAGTATTCCTGGAACCGGATAAAAACCATCAATGATTTGGTGGAACCGAATGAAGAGGAGCCAAGATATACCTATTATTTCGATATTTTCAAATATCATTCCAACTGGAAAACGCTGGTGCTTCCCAGTCAGATGGTTACCTTCCGGTATGAATATCCGGATCCGCTGAAGGGCGCTGTAATCCGGGATGATATCGGACCCAGCGAAATGGCGGATTATTCCTGGGTGACAGATCGGCAGGCGATTCCGGAGGATCAGGAAGAGGTGCTGCGTAATCTTTTGGCTTATCTGCAGGAAAAAGGGCTGAACGCTTTATTTATCGTATCGCCGAATACCATGACGGAAGAAAAGCAGAGGCAGTATAATTATATTGCGGACATCATAGCCCCTACCGGATATCAGTTCCTGAACATGAATGATTATTATGAGGAACTGGATATTGATTTTGAGATGGACTTTGATGATTACGGCGGTCATGCCAATGCCTTCGGTATGGAAAAGTGCAGCGCATTCCTGGGAGAATATCTGAAAAATAATTATTCTTTTACGGATAAACGCGGGCAGAAGGATTATGAAAGCTGGGACAAGGCGGCCGAATTGTGGGAAGAGCAGACGGAAACCGCCAAGCAGACGATTCTTGACAAAAAGGAACGGAATGAATTTAAGGTGATCGAAGAAGAGTAAGGGCGCTTTGCCTCTGCTGTTCTCCGGCTGCTGCTTCGGTCTGCTGTGGCTTGGCCCTCCGGCAGGAACCTTCCCGGCCCGGCTCCCGAGAAACCGGCTGCGGCCAGAGATGAGTCCTTATAGGGCGCGCTCTCGCTCGGATAAAAACGCAGTGGTACTAACGCTGCAGAATACGCAGCGTAAGGACCGGCGTTTTTATACGGCCCTTACAGGATCTCATCTCTGGCAGCAGCCGGTTTCCCGGGAGCCGGGCCGGGAAGGTTCCTGCCGGAGGGCCAAGCCACAGCAGGCCGAAGGGCAGCCGGAGAACAGCAGAGGCAAAGCTGGGTGAAGTGAGTAAGTTAAGGGCAAAAAAGGGAAAAAGGGCAGGAGATAAGGGATTTAGTAAGTTGTAGCAGGATAAAGAGGCTTGATTTTAGAAAGCGGGTGAGATTATGTGCGGGATTGCAGGGTTTTGTAATTGGAAGAGGGATTGGGAGAAGAATATTAGGAAGATGAATGAGAGGATGCGGCACAGGGGGCCGGATGCTTCGGGGATTTGGGCTAGTGAGGACGGGGATGTTGTTTTGGGGCATCAGCGGCTTTCTATTGTGGATCTTTCGGAAAATGGGGCGCAGCCTATGCAGTCTCACAGCGGGCGGTTTGAAATGGTCTTTAATGGTGAAATCTATAATTACAGGGAGATCGCAAAGAGGCTGATTGAGGAGAAGAAGGTGGATCGTTTCAGGGGGACTTCGGATACGGAGGTTCTTCTGGAGGCTATGGAGCATATGGGGATCGAAGAGGCGATCGCTTTGTGTAAGGGGATGTTTGCCATTGCGCTTTATGATAAGAAGGAGAGACGGCTTTATCTGCTTCGGGATCGGATCGGGGAGAAACCGTTGTATTATGGTTTTGTAAACGGGTGTTTTGTCTTTGGGTCGGATATTGGATCGATTTCTGTTCTGGATGGTTTTAGTAATGAAATCAATAGGGATGTGCTGGATATTTATTTTGTGCATGGGTATATACCTGCTCCTTATTCTATTTATGAGGATATATGGAAGCTGGAGCCGGGGTGTATCCTGACATTGGAAGCTCCTTTTGCCAGGCCTTCGGTGAAAACGTTCTGGTCTGTGATGGAGGCGGCGAAGAAGGGGCAGGAGAATCTGTTTGCGGGAAGCCGGGAGGAAGCGGCGGAGGAGCTGGAGCGGCTTCTGAAGGCTTCTATCAGGGATCAGATGGTGGCGGATGTGCCGGTAGGGGCTTTTCTTTCCGCCGGGATAGACAGCAGCACTATTGTGGCGCTGATGCAGTCGCTGAATCATGGTAAAGTGAAGAGCTTTACGATTGGTATGGGAGAAAAAGAGTATAATGAAGCGGAGGCTGCCAGGGAAATTGCGAAGGTGCTGGGAACAGAGCATACGGAGCTTTATATTACGGAGGCGGATGCCAAGGCGGTAATTCCTAAGCTTCCTTTTATATTTGGGGAGCCGTTCGCGGATTCTTCGCAGATTCCAACCTATTTGGTTAGTAAGATGACCCGGGAGCATGTGACGGTATCTTTGAGCGGAGATGGGGGAGACGAGCTTTTCTGCGGTTATACCTCTTATGCTTCGGTGAGCCGTATTTGGGGGAAAATGAAAAACGTTCCTTATTTTCTGCGTAAGCCCTGCAGTGAACTGGTTCTGCACAGTCCTTTGGTGAAAAAGGAGTTATTTCGTATCAAGGGGAAACTTCTGGGGGCCAGGGATCCTTCGGATATTTATGTGCAGTCACGGCTTACGGATCCGCTTACTATGGATATTGCAAGGGAGCACGGAAATCTGCCGTATAAGTATACACAGATGCCGGCAGGTTATCTGGAGGAAACGAACCATACGATTATGCTGATGGATATGCTGATGTATCATCCGGATGATATACTGGTAAAGGTGGATCGTACGGCGATGGCGGTTTCTCTGGAAACAAGGGTGCCTATGCTGGATAAGGATGTGGTGGAGTTTGCCTGGAGCCTTCCTTTGGAATATAAGAGGCAGGATGGGACAGGGAAACTGGTACTTCGGGATGTTTTGTACAAATATGTGCCGAAGGAATTGATGGACAGGCCAAAGAAGGGATTCTCCATACCTATCGCCAAATGGCTGATGGAGCCGTCCCTGCGGGCATGGGCGGAAACTTTGATTGATCGCAGGACGCTGGAAACGCAGGGTATTTTAAATCCGGATACGGTATGGAAAATCTGGAAGGATTTTGTGGAAAACGGTGTCTGGCGCATTCAGATCTGGTATATTCTGATGTTCCAGGCCTGGATGGCGGATCGGGCAGCTGTGTGTTGAAGCGGCTGCTGTGACAGATTGCAGGAAGGAATTATCCCGTGCAGAAAATAGAACATTTTTCATTCCGTCCGATACCGGAGCAGGAACAGACGGATTTGATTTCGGTTATTGTGGCGGTATATAATATTGAGGCGTATCTGGAAAAATGCGTCCGTTCCATACGGGAGCAGACATACCGGAACCTGCAGATTATTCTGGTTGACGATGGTTCCACGGATGGCTGTCCGGGCCTTTGCGACAGGCTGGCCGGGGAGGATGACAGAATCCAGGTGATCCATAAGGAAAACGGCGGCCTTTCCGATGCCAGAAATGCAGGGACCGGTCAGGCGCTGGGAAGCTATATTGCTTTTGTGGACGGGGATGACTGGATAGAGAAGGATATGTATGAAGGGCTGCTTTCTGCGGCGAGGCAGTTTGATGCGCCGCTGGCGGTATGCCGGTACCGGAAAATCTACAGGGACCGTGCTGTGGATGAGGCCGCGGGTGCCGCAGTTTATATGGAAGGCCGGGAGGCGCTGGAATGCTTCTTAAGAGAAGAGGATGACATCTGTATCCAGAATGCCGCCTGGAATAAGCTTTACCGAAGGGAGCTGATGGGTGAACTGCGGTTTCCGAAGGGAAAATATTATGAGGATATCGTATATACCACGAAGCTGCTGGCAAGGTCTTCCGGGACTATATACATGGATTTTTCCTTTTATAATTATGTCCTGGAACGGGAAGGCAGTATCATGGGAGAAGGGCTGGGAGAACGTATCTTTACGGATCAGCTGCCGGCTTATGAAGAAAAGGAAGCTTTTTTGCGTTCCATAGACAGAATGGATTTGGCGGATATCCATCGGTATTTTTTTTATAAAAGGCTTTTGCTTTATTACATTTCGCTGGGAAAGGCGGAAAAGGACTTCAGACGAAAATACCGGAAAGAAATCAAGGAGCGGCTGCGGGCAGACAGCGCGGAAATGGACAGGGTCTATCAGAATCCGGCAGCCAATCCCAATGAAAAAAAGAAAATGATGATTTTCCTGAAATCACCGGCAGTTTACCTTTGTGTGATTTGGCTGAATGACAGGTTTATCATACCTCTGAAACAAAGGATAAGAGGGCGTTAATATGGTTATTGTGCAATTATCGGGAGGGCTGGGCAACCAGATGTTTGAATATGCCCTCTATCTGAGCCTGAAGGCTAAGGGAAAAGAAGTAAAAATAGATGATATCACCTGTTATGAGGGGCCGGGAACGAGGCCGAGGCAGCTGGATGTGTTCGGTATTACCTATGACCGGGCAAGCAGAGAGGAACTGACGGAAATGACGGATGCTTCCATGGATGCTCTGTCCCGTATCAGGCGGAAGCTGACCGGCCGCAGGACGAAGGCCTACCGGGAACGGGATATCAATTTTGACCCGCTGGTGATGGAAAAGGATCCGGCATTGCTGGAAGGGTGTTTTCAGAGTGACAAATACTTCCGGGACTGTGAGGACAAAGTCCGTGAAGCATACCGGTTCCGCGGGATAGAGTCGGGAGCTTTTCCGCTGCCTGAGGATTACCTTCGGCTGGAGAAACAGATAGAGGACTGTCAGTCGGTCAGTGTCCATATCCGGAGGGGCGATTACCTGGATGAAAGCCATGGCGGCCTTTATACGGGGATCTGCACGGAAGCTTATTATAAAGAAGCTTTTGCGCGGATGGAGAGGCTGGTACCCGGCGCCTGTTTTTTCCTGTTCAGCAATGATCCGGAATGGACGAGGGAACATTTTGAAAGCAAAAATTGTGTCCTGGTGGAAGGGAGCACGGAGGATACGGGTTATATGGATCTGTATCTGATGAGCAGATGCAGGCATAATATTATAGCTAACAGCAGCTTCAGCTGGTGGGGAGCATGGCTGAATGAAAATCCGGAGAAAAAAGTAATAGCGCCGGCAAAATGGCTGAACGGCAGAGAATGCCGGGATATTTATACGGAGAGAATGATACGCTTATGATGGAAAATATTAAAAAACTGAGCCGCATTTTAAGTAAGGAACAAAAACGGAAGGTAGGCCTGCTGGCGATTCTTATTCTTATCGGCGGGGTACTGGAAACCATAGGGGTTACGTCGATCCTGCCTTTGATTACGGCGATCATCGATCAGGATAGTATGCTGCAGAGCGAAATGGTACAGAAAATCTGTTTGTTTTTCGGATTTGAACTGAGCAGGGAGAACTACACCCAGCTTATTCTGCTTCTGCTTCTTCTGGTTATCGTCGTCATTGTGGTGAAAAATCTTTTCCTGCTGCTTTTGACCTATGCCCAGGCCAGATTCGTGAATGGAAATCAGTTCCGTACGGTAAGCTATATGCTGGAAGAGTACCTGAACCGTCCTTATGAATTTTATCTCAATGCGGATATCCCTACCGTATTCCGTCTGGTTGACAGTGATGTGCCCAAGGTATTTACTATCCTGATGGAATATATACAGCTGGCGAGTGAAGCCGTTGTTGCGGTTTTTCTGTGCGTAACCCTTCTGCTGGTGGATTTTAAAATGACAGTGGTGATGGGTGGAATACTGGTATTTATGACACTGCTTATCATGCGTGTCATGAAAAACAGGCTGAATTCCATGGGGCTGAAGTCCCAGCAGGTTCAGAGCCGCATGGGGAAATGGCGCCTTCAGTCCATTTATGGAATCAAGGATGTGAAAATTCTCCATAAGGAAGCTTTCTTCGCAAAAAATTTCCGCAAATATTCTCAGATTGCCGGTGAAGTTACCAGTAAATATACGGTATTGAATAATGTCCCCAGACTTCTGATAGAAACTCTCTGTATGGGGGGCGTTCTTGCTTATCTGGCCGTTTATATCATGGCAGGCGGCAATTTAACGGAAATGATTCCTCAGATGACGGCTTTTGCCTTTGCTGCTACAAGGCTGCTTCCCAGTGTAAACCGTATCAACGGACATGTTACTAACATTGCATTTTTCCAGCCTTCGCTGGATTATGTGTATGAAAATGTGGATTTCAGCGATTATACGAAGTATGGGGAGTACCAGAATAAGGATGATGTGAATGCCGCGCCGATTCCTGTCAGGGATGCGATCTGCCTTAACAACATCACCTACTTATATCCCAATACTACGAAAAAAATCCTGGATGATGCCTGTATGCGCGTGCCGATAGGGAAATCCGTGGGTGTTATGGGACCTTCCGGCGCTGGAAAAACGACGGCTATCGACATCCTCATGGGTCTGCTTCAGGTGCAGGCGGGAACGATAACCTGCGGCGGCGTCAATATTTTTGATAATTATCCTTCCTGGCTGAGCCATATCGGATATATTCCTCAGACGATTTTCCTGACGGATGACTCCCTTAGGGAAAATATCGCTTTTGGTGTGGACAGGGATGAGATAGATGATAAAAGAGTTTGGCAGGTGTTGGAAGAAGCTCAGATGAAGGAATTCGTGGAGCAGATGCCTGAACAGCTGGAAACCAGCATCGGTGACAGAGGGGTTCGTCTGTCGGGCGGACAGCGGCAGAGGATCGGTATCGCAAGGGCGCTGTATCATAATCCGGAAATTCTGGTGTTTGATGAAGCGACCTCCGCTCTGGATAACGATACGGAATCGGCTATTATGGAGGCTATCGACAGCTTCCACGGGCGCAAGACCCTTATCATAATTGCCCATAGATTGCGGACGATAGAGAATTGTGATATTATCTACAATGTGGATAAAGGGAAAATTGTGGAAGCGAAGCTGCCGAAATAATGGAATGGGAAAAGGAAGAAATGAGATGGTCGGAACTGAATTGCTTAAAGGGCAGGGATTGGGAAACCAATTATTTTGTTATGTGACAACCAGATGTATTGCCATGAAACAGGGCAGAGATTTTTCCATATTAGGCAGCGATACACTTGCGAATAATATCCATAGCTCCTGCGGTCTTTACTTCATGGATCTGGATTTTGGCGTAAAGGCTGAAAAAAAAGATTTTGCAGGCACCTATTATGAGAGAGATGACAGGATATTTACCGGCAGTTCCCGCCATGATATGACACATGGATGTTATGTTACAGCTGCGGATGAAGGTATGTTTCAGGTGGCGGATAATATGCTTCTGTTCGGGAATATGCAGGCGGAAGAATATTATATCGCTTATAAAAAGCAGATTAAACAATGGCTCAAAGTAAAACCGGAATATGACTGTCATGATTTTACAGATAAAAATTTATGTGTTCTGCATTTGCGGTGTTCTGACTATATGGATTCACCGGAATTGTATCTCAGAAAAAAATATTGGCTTGACGGCATGAAAAATATGCGCAAAATAAATCCGGATATGAAATTTATGATTATAACGAATGATGTTAAGGAAGCGAATAAATTTCTACCCGGAATTCCGGCTTATAACTTTGATTTGGCAAAGGATTATTCCATTCTGAAGAATGCCAGATATCTTTTGCTTGCCAATTCTTCCTTTGCTTATTTTCCGGCCTTTACCAGTGATACGGTGGAGTATATTATAGCCCCTAAATACTGGGCCAGACATAATGTTTCGGATGGATATTGGGCCAGTGAGCAGAATATTTATTCGGGCTGGCATTATATGGATCGGAAAGGACGTGTATTTTCAGATGAAGAATGCCGGCATGAGCTGGAGGCTTATAAGAAGAAATCCGGCAGGTATCGGAGACTGAATGTGAAACCCGGAAAGCTGAAAAGCTGTCTTTATAAAATACAAAGTAAGAGCATTTATACCAATGCCAGGCTGCATAAAATTGCCAGAGGGGTTATTCGCAGAATGAAGGCATTGAAAGGCAGGTAATGCGGTATGGATGATAAAAAAAGAAGCTATTATAATGCACAGGGGAAGCTGGTTCTGCCTCAGGTGACTCTTTGTGCTATGGACAGCGTACAGGTCAGGGCAACTTTAAAGGCAATGGAATACAGCATGAAAGATATCGTATTCGCAGATGCTGTTATAATTACAGACAAAAAACCTTTATTTATGCCGAAGGGTATTCGGTATGCGCATATAGACAAATTATGTAATATTGACGATTTTAATTATAAAACAGTTTATGATTTAGGGGACTATATTAAAACAGAATTTGCACTCCTTGTCCATTATGACGGTTTTGTGGTTCATCCTGAAATGTGGAGGGATGAATTCCTGGAGTATGATTATATCGGTTCTCCCTGGCCCCTGCCGAAACCAGGGGACACGACTACTTACAGAGATATTCATGGGAATATATGCCGTGTAGGGAACAGTGTGGGTATCCGCAGTAAGCGTCTTATGGACTTCCCTAAAAAAGCCGGGGTGCCATGGGTTGGGGAAAAAGGTTATTTTAACGAGGATGGCTTTATCTGCTGTAAAATCCGCCACCTTTTGGAGGCGGAGGGGATGCAGATTGCGCCGTTGGAAGTTGCAAAGTATTTTGGACATGAGAATATGATACCGGAGACAGAAGGCATAACACCCTTTGTTTTTCATAAATGGTACGGTACAAATAGCGGTTATCCTGATTTCCGCCGAAAGAATAAGCTTTTGCACAGGTTAAAAAAGATACATGGAAGGTTGATAAACAGATAAAAAACTATTTGGAAATCAACAGACAGGAAAAAATATGGTATATGATTGCTTTCAGTTTTTTAATGAATTAGATATCTTAAAGCTTCGGCTGCATGTTATGGATCCTGTGGTTGACCGGTTTGTAATCAGCGAGGCAACGGAAACCTTTTCAGGTAAGGCAAAACCGCTATATTATGAAGAAAATAAAGAGATGTTTGCGGAATTTGCAGATAAAATTATACATGTGGTAGTGGATGATACACCTCAGGGATATACCCATGACAGGGATACTTTTCAGAAAAATGCGGTAGGCAGAGGGCTTAAAAACTGTACGGATGATGATATCATTATTTTCAGTGATCTGGATGAAATACCCAATCCGGAAAAGGTGAAGGAAATAATAGCTGACTTTGATGAAAATAAGATTTATCATTTTGCGCAGCGGTTATTTTACTGCTATCTTAATATGGAGGAAGTTTCAGGCAGTTTGTTATCTTATGCCGGAGAATTTCCGGGGGTGAAAAGGAAAAAGTGGATTGGATCCAAAATGTGCAGCTATGGGCTGCTTAAGAAACAGGGATTAGAACTGGGCGAGCTTCGTTTCCCGGAAAGAAAGGAATGCGGTATCCGCGTAGACGACGGAGGCTGGCATTTTGGCTACATGGGAGGCCATGGGGAAAAGGATGTAAAAAAACGTGTTGCCGAAAAGGTGAGAAGTGCGGCACATCAGGAATATAATAAAGCAGAAGTGCTGTCAGATGTTGCGGATCGGATTAAGGACGGAAAGGATATATTCGGCAGAGATGCCTCTTTTACTCTGGTGAAAATTGATGATTCGTTTCCCCAATATCTGCGTGAGCATACGGATGAATATGAGTTTTTGATTCTTAGGGAAGAGGCACCTTTAAAAAAAGGACTTCGCCATGCGGAAGGAACAATACGCCGGGGATTTTTCCGGGCAGGCCATTTTGTGAAAAAAGTGCTGCGGAGGATAATACATGCTGGTACCTAAAGTTTCCATATGCATACCTGCTTATAATAATGTGAATGAAGTCAAACGTCTATTGGAATCTATTTTTCTGCAGAGATTTAAAAATTATGAAATTATTCTTACTGATGATTCCACTAACAATGAGATTTCAGAATTGATAGAACAAATGGGGCGGCAGAAGATTCGTTATATTCATAATCCCAAACCGTTAGGGCATATTTTCAATTGGAACAGAGCTCTTTCCGAAGCGAAAGGTGAATATATCAAAATAATGTTTAGTGATGACTGGTTTACCAGCTCGGACAGCCTTGAAAAAATGGCGGCTCTATTGGATAACAGGCCGGAGGCGTCTTTGGCTTTTTGCGGTACGATGCAGGTACCTTTGGATAGTCCGCAAAATAAAGGCGCTTATGCACGTTGCGCTCAGAAATGGTATATCGATCGGCTGAATAATGACTATAGGAATCTATTTCTGGGGAATGAGATTGGAGCACCCAGTGCCACTATCTACAGAAGCTGTGATGTTAGGTTCGATGAAAAAAGCAACTGGGCATCCGATATGTTTTTATATTTTGAAATCTTTAAAAAGAATCCTGTTTTTGCTTATACGGAAGAAGCTCTGATTTCTATTGGTATTCACGAAGAACAATATACAGGAATGTTTAAAGAAAAAGATATCCGGAAATTTAATGATATGCAGTTTTTGTATGAAAAGTATGAACTGTGGCAAAGCAAAAACTGCAGAGATTATATGCTGCTGCAAATCCTGAAATTTAAGCAGGGCTGGAAAACAGCAAAAAACTGCAGGATTTCCTTCGGTTCTTATTTCAAGCAGGGATTGAAATGGTTCTGGAAAAATACCATACAGGGATATTGGAATGGGGCGTTGCATAAAGCAGGACTGCGAAAATGATGTATCAGCTGTCTAGCTGTCTAAGAGGATAAGTGGATGGAAAAAGAAAAACAATTCGGCGGAAAGCTGGCAGGTATAGGACAGTTTTGCTTTTATGCAGGCCTGGTGCTGGAGCTTTTGATTGTTATCATTGATAAAAGTGCATATATTAACCCGGTTGAAGGTCAGTTATTCCGCATTACATTTATTCTTTTTCTGATAAAGGTATGCTGCACCAAATTCTCGTTAAAAGAATGGCTTTGGCTGCTCGTTTTTTTGCTTTTGGCCGGAAGCTGCTATATGTTTTCAGGACGTGATGAAGCAGTACGGCTTGTGGTATTCTGTGCGGCTTTTAAGAATATAGATTTAAAAAAATCGTTGAAATATACCTTTTGGATCACATTATCCGGCTGTATTTTACTTGTGGTATTGGCGGTAACCGGAATATTTGGAAACATGTATATTGTTGATGAAGGTGACCGGGGAATACGATATTGTTTTGGTTTAGGGCATCCCAATGCTTTTTATTGTATGTATTGGGTTTTGGTCACACTGGGGATATATTTATATTGGGAAAAAATGAAGTCTTGGATTTACGTGCTTATATTTCTGGCAGGTATCTGGCTTTATTTCCTGACTAATTCCAGAACGGGAATTATAATTCTGTTGTTTTCTCTATTGCTGTCTTTGTTTTTGGCATATGGGAAAAATATCAGGGACAGCCGTTGGGTGTATATTGCGGGGATCGCAGCTTTCCTTTTTTGTGTAGGCATGTCCGTTTGGATGGCTTATTATGAGCCCTATGAAGGCCCCTTTTACCCCTATGACCGCTTCTTTACCGGCCGGATAACCAGTATGAATACACTGGAGGGAGGAGGGGGAATCCTTCGCAACTGGAGCCTGTTCTCCCGGCCTGAAAATACCAAATATTTCGATATGGGCTATGTGCGCCTGTTCTACTGGTATGGAATCATACCGGGGGCGGTTTATGTTATTCTATATGCAATGCTGATCTGGCAGTGCTATAAAAAGAAAAATTATATGGGCTTCATGATGGTACTCAGTTTTGCGCTGTACACCATGCTGGAAGCGCATTTTATCTCCGTATATCTGGGGAGAAATTATGCCCTCTTTTTGACAGGGGCATATTGGAGCGACATGCTGCACTGCAGGAGACAGAAGCTACGGGCAGGCGGAGAACCGCCGGCTGAAGGTGAAATACAGGAAGAGTACTGGTGGCAGGGCTGGCGGTTCTTTATGAAACAGAGCGGAAGATAAAAAAAGAAAGGTACAATTATGAGGCTGGTGATTGACTGCTTTAAATTGGTTAAGGGCAAAGGAAAAAGTATAGGCATATACAATCTTGCACAAAGTCTGGTACAGCATCTTACCGCTACGAACAAGAGCGGGGAGCATTGTGAGGAGATTATTGTCCTGGGAAATGAATATAACAGGAAAGATTTCGATATTCCGGGTATCCGTTTCGTCCTTATGAAAGGAAATCCGCTGAATAAACTTACCTGCATTGTGTGGGAGCTGTTTCTCGTACCAGGGAAGGCCAGAAAGTATGGGGCGGATCGCATCCTTTTCCCGCGGGGCTACCGTCCTCTGTTTTACAGGGGAAAAGATACGGTAATCATACATGATTTGATCCCTTTTTATTATGATAAGCATTTTCCCGGCGTACTGAACCGATTTGAAAATGCCTATATTATGAGCCGCCTGAAGGCATCTATGAAGCATGCGGATCGGATCATCACCATATCTGAGTTTTCCAGAAAAGAAATTGACGCTATGTGCCCCGGCAGCGGCAGCAGAGTCAATGTCATTTATAATGGACTGAATAAGGTGCAAGCGTCGGAAGAAAAATGTGCGCTCAGCCCAGAGAGACCGTATATTTATGCCACAGCATCCAAACTTCCCCATAAAAATGCGGCAGGAGTGCTGAAGACCTATGATGCTTATTTCCACCAGACCGACAATCCGGCCAGACTTGTGGTGGTGGGCATACCGGGGACGGAAGAGTTTGAAATCAGTGAAGAAGCCGCCGCTTATGTGACCTGCTATAAATATATAGAGCGTACAGAGGATATGCACAGCCTGCTGGCAGGAGCGAGAGCTTTCCTTTTCCTGTCCCTGATCGAAGGCTTTGGCTTTCCTCCATTGGAAGCCATGCAGCTGGGAGTACCGGTGGTATCCTCAGACAGAACGGCCCTGGCAGAGGTGGTAGGAGATGCCGGACTTCTGACCGATCCGGATAATTATGCACAGACGGTGGAGTGCCTGAACCGTGTGCTGGAGGATGAAGAGCTTTGCGCCGGGCTGATTCAGAAAGGCTATGCCAATGTGACAAGATTTGACTGGGGCAGCCGCATTGCAGCATACTGGGAGGAATTGTCCAGGTGACAGATAAGATTTCGGTGATTATACCTGTTTATAATGCAGAAAAATATATTTCCGACTGTCTGGAAAGCGTTGTCCGCCAGACCTATAAGAATCTGGAGATTCTTCTTGTTGATGACGGTTCCAAGGACGGCAGCGCAGGAATCTGCCAGGAATGGTGTAAAAAGGATGCCAGAATCCGCCTTCTTCAGAAAGAAAACGGAGGGGTTTCCTCTGCCCGAAATTTGGGGCTGCAGGAAGCATCCGGCGAGTATGTCACTTTTGTGGATGCAGATGACTGGATAGGCGAAAGAATGCTGGAAAAGCTGCGGGCATGCATAGAGAGAGATAAAAGTGAGCTGGCAATGTGTGAGTTCAGGGAAGTGAATTCCGATGATCGGAAACGCCTTGCCTGGAAACGGAGCGGCGGAAAGCTGTCTGATAATGAGGAAGCGGAACAAGGCAGGAAACCCGCCATATGCGGAGGAGAGAATACTTCTGCGCTGTCTGTAAAGGATTATGTTGAGAACTGCCTTTTAGCCGGTAATACCAGATGCTGGAGCATACTTTTTGACAAAAAGACGATTGGAGATATCCGATTCCCGGAGGGGATAACGATTGGAGAGGATCTGCTTTTTCTGGTGGCTCTGCTCCCTTATGTGAAAATGGTTTCCATATTAAAGTCCGGGGAATACTGTTACTATATCAATGAAGAAGGCGCTATGTTTTCGGGGTTTCGTCCGTCATATATGGATCAGATAACCTGCTGGCAGAGGGCATGTGGAAAAATAGGACAGTTATATCCCGAATATGTGTATAAAGGAAGGATAGCCCTGTTTCAGGCGTCTCTTCTGACCGCAGGGAAGCTGGCTTTGCTTACACGGCAGGAAAGAAAAGAAAAGGCAACCTGTTTGGAGAGCTGCATACAAGCTGCAAAAGAGGCGGCCCGGGACAGGAAGGCGTGGAAGGGGCTGCCCGCAGGATACAAGGTCAAAGGAATCCTGTTTCTTAATTTTCCATCTCTTTATTTAGATTTGTATCATATGTGGAAATGCGGCAGTATCTGAACTGCTGCAGGAAGGTGTGAATCCGTTGAAAAAAGATAAAATTGTATTATACATGCATGCCGGAAGCGGCAATCATGGGTGCGAGGCTATTGCAAATACTGTATGCCGTATGCTTCCTAAACCCGCAATTGTTGTTACCAACAGCGCTGAGGAGGATGAGGCGTATTCTCTGAAGGGGTTATGCACGCTGGTGGAGGAAAAGAAAATAAGAAAAAACTTTTTTATCCATGTGTATTATTACCTTAAAGAGAGGCTGTTTCATGACCCGGAAGCAGCCATGAGATACCGTTTCAGGGAGGTCACCGGAAAAAATCTGAGAAACCTTAACATTTCCATAGGCGGTGATAATTACTGTTATGATCTTCTTTTGAAGGATTTGAAGCTGGCTAACAAAATGTTTCGTGAACAGGGAGGAAAAACCGTTCTGCTGGGATGCTCCATCGAACCTGAGCTGTTAACCGATCCGGATATTATAGATGATATGAAGCGCTATACCTGCATTATTGCCAGGGAATCCATTACCTGGGAGGCCCTTCAGGATGCAGGTGTGAAAGACAGCACGTATCTGATACCGGATCCCGCATTCCTCCTTAATACGGTGGAAAAGCCGGTGCCCGAGGCTTTTAAGGAAGGAAACATGGTGGGACTGAATCTCAGCCCTATGGCAGTGGAAAATGAGTCAGTGGCCGGGATTACCATGGAGAACTACAGAGCTCTTATCAGCCACATCCTGGATACTACGGATATGAATATTGCGCTGATACCTCATGTGGTATGGAAAAATAATGATGACAGGACCGTTCTGCAAAGTCTGTACAGAGACTTCAGTAAGACAGGCAGAATTGTACTTATCGAAGACTGCAGCTGTGAAGAGTTAAAAGGATATATCGCACGATGCCGCTTTTTTATTGGTGCAAGAACCCACTCCACCATAGCGGCTTATTCGTCTTTGGTTCCCACGCTGGCGGTAGGGTATTCCGTGAAAGCAAGAGGAATCGCGAAGGATCTGTTCGGTACATGGGAGGACTATGTCCTTCCGGTGCAGAGCCTCAGCCAGAAGGGGGAACTGATTGAAGGCTTTGAGTGGCTGAAAGAACAGGAACAGGCTGTCAGGGCACGTTTGGAAAAGGTGATGCCGGCCTATCTGGAACGCACCAGACAAATAGGAAAAACGCTGGGGAAATTAGCGGATTAAGGGGATGACTGTATGGAGCGGTTACAGGAACTGATACAGAGAACGGATACTATTCAGAAAATAAATGCATTACAGGAACATATCTGCGAAGAACTGCTTACTTATCCAAGAATAAGCCAAAAGGTAAGAATCAAAAGATTTATTAAAAAATATCTGCTGTTCCGCAATGTTCAGCCGGTTGATCGTTTTTTCTGGCCTAATGCTCTTTTGGCAAGAGGGCTTTCAGAGGTCTGCCGGGGAACCGCGGACAGCCACAGCATGAAAGCGCTGGAGCAATATCTTGGCAGATGGATCAGGAAGGACATGCCCGTTTACTATGTGGATAATGTGACCAACGGTATTCCCTTTCTGGATTTATATGAGAGGACAGGCGATGAAAAATACATGCTGGCTTCCGGGCGTCTTGCGTCATATCTGATGAAATATCCCAGGGACAGCAAAGGGAATCTGCCCTACCGGCTTAAGGATGGAAACCATATTTATGCGGATACCATCGGCATGATATGCCCTTTTCTCTGCCGGTACGGGATAATGACAGAGGATGATACAGCGGTTAAGCTGGGAGTTGCACAGATGGTGCATTTCCTGGAGGGCGGAATGGATGAACTGTCAGGATTTCCTTATCATGGCTTTAACAGTGATACGGGGATGAAATACGGGATAATCGGCTGGGGAAGAGCCGTAGGCTGGCTTACCTCCGGAATGTCGGAGAGCCTCGCTTATCTGCCGGAAAAAACACCGCAGTTCAGTTTTATCAGGGAACATTTCAAAGGACTTGCGGAAGAGACGGTTAAATACCAGAGGAAAGACGGCAGCTTTGCCTGGCAGCTGCAGGCGCTGGAGGGACCGGCGGATACTTCTGCTACGGCCATGATTGCCTGTGCGCTGCTGAGAGGCATGCAGTTCGGTAATCTGGATGCGGATTATGAGGACAATATATTCAGGGCAGGAGAGTATCTGCTTTCCCGGATGAAAAACGGAAAAGTGGAGCAGTGTTCGGCGGAATGTGAGGGCTTCAGCCAATATCCCCAGTATTATGGAAATTATCCATGGGGAGACGGGCCGACATTACGGCTGTTTGGGATGATGGAGGAAATCTGAATGAGAGAAAACCGTCTTATATTTTATGATACCTGCAACTACAGAGATTATCCGGTGGGCGGCCAGGTAACGAGCATAAAGAATTTTCTCAGCTTCCTGTCACAAGAATATCCGGAACATGGGAAAGATGTATTATTGGTTGGAGTTTCCTGTGATGCGGAAGAAGTCGGGAAGATAATTAACATATCCACTGCCGGATCGGAGTATTCCTTTTTGGCAGTAACCCAGGCCTCCACAGACTTGAGTAAGGTGAAAAAGTCCCTGAGAATGGAATATGTGAAAGGTTTATGGAAATACCGCAAACTGATAGGAATAGGAAAAAACGACTGTAATTATATTCATACGCCGGAAGCATTCGGTGCGGTAAGGATGCTTCGTCCAGGCTCTGTCTGCTATGTTTTTTCCCATGGCACTTACTTAAATATGTGGCAGAGAGTGCGTTTTTTTAAAAAAGCGCCCTTGATTCGAAAAGCTTTTCAGAGCTTTTTGATTCATGTTATCAAAAAAAGTACGGCAGTTTTTGTGCTGGAACAGGAGACGTGGGAGGATTATCGTGTGTACAATAAAAACACAGTACATGTGGGAAATTCCATTGTCGTTCAGCCATATGTGCAACGCCATCTTCATGAGGAAGAGGTGAGGTTTTTATATGCCGGAAGGTTATCTGCCGTGAAAAATGTGGGGCCTATGATCGAGGCTGTTAAGTCCTATGACAGAACATGCAGTTTTACCATACTGGGAGACGGGGAAGAACGGGGAAAGATGGAGAAGCTGGCAGACGGTAATAAACGGATTCGTTTTATCGGAGCGGTAAAGCCTGATGAAGTTCAGAGGGCAATGAAGGAAGCGGATGTGCTGATAATGAATTCCACCTTTGAGGGAATACCCATGACCATACTGGAGGCCATAAGCCAGGGACTGCCTGTTATTACAACGGATGTGGGTGGGATTAAAGAGGTTCTTACCTACGGAAAGGACTCGGAAGTCACTGACGGCAGTGTGGAGAGAATCCATACGGCCATGGATAAAATCTTATTGGATTATGAAGCGTATGCGAAGGCAGCTTATGACAAATCACTGCAGTTTGATTACAGGAAAGTTAACCGTAAGGTATTTGATGTGCTTAATGAAAGCCTGCATTGGTGATCTGAGTTGGTTCAGCAGGGGAGAAACTTGAAACAAAGTATGTTTCAAGTATTGAATTAATGTCCGCTGAAGCGGACAAAGGGTATAAATATGATTCGTAATAAAAAGGAATTGAAAGAATATCTGGCTTATGAAAAAGCTTTGTATTTTGGAGGCGGGAACGGCTCTTATCTGCGTGCATGGCTGCTGCGGTCCAAATTCTACAGGATTTGGCAGTATTTGCGGACACTCAGGCATGCGGAATATCATAAAAACAGAATTCCCGGCGAAGCGGATTCCGGGAAGATAAATTCTTTGTGGGATAAGATGGCTTTTTTCTGGTACCATCGAAGAAAATATGTATTGGGAAACCGGCTCGGTTTTGAAATACCGGAAAACTGTTTTGAGAAAGGGCTTTTGATTTATCATATTGCGCCTATTGTAGTGAATGAGGACGCGAGGATAGGAGAAGACTGTTGTATTATCGGAAACTTTTGTGCGGGAAATACAGGGGCAGGGACGAAAAGCCCTGTGCTTGGGAAGGGTATTACGGCAGGATGGGGATCTTCTGTTATTGGAGATGTCAGGGTTGCCGATGGGGTTACGATTGGTGCGGGGTGCGTTGTTGTTTGCGATGTGATGCAGGAAGGTGTGTCGGTTGCGGGAGTACCGGGGAAGATATTACATTTGAGAGAATAATCAGATAATTTTTGGTTAGCACATAAATTGATGGAATATTATAAAACGGAGCTCTTATTGTTATTAAATATATTTGGTAATTTAGTTAAAGTGCAAATAATATACAGATATAATATGAATACCTTGAATGGTAATCGAGTATAGAATTATTAAAAGACTTAATTGAAATATTAGTATATATAGAATAAATTTTATTTGCTAAAAAACTAAAAAAATGTTAATTAGTATTAAATGCTGCAATATACAGATATTTAAACAGTTGGTAGAATTCGTTTTTTTAATGAAGTACATGATTTATATAGATGGGAGAGTGGATAAATGGAAGAAAAATTAATTAGTATCATTGTCCCGGTATATAATGCACAGAATTATCTGAAACGCTGTGTGGACAGTATTGTTAACCAGACGTATGGTAATTTGGAAATTATCCTTGTTGATGATGGGGCAGAAGATAAAAGTCCGGAAATGTGCGATGCATATGCGGCGGCTGATCATCGGATAGAGGTTATTCATAAAGAAAATGGGGGATTAATGTCAGCCTGGATGGCAGGTGTAAAGAAGTCCAGGGGAGATTATCTAAGTTTCATTGACAGTGATGACTGGGTGGAAACGGATATGATGGAAGTAATGCTTCAGAAGACTTCGGGCCGCCCGGGTGAAATTATCTGCGGTAATTTTGTTATTGAGAGGACAGGAGGGGTTACAGAACATTATCATGAGCTTCCTCCCGGGATTTATGAAAGATTGGATTTGGAGGAGAAGGTAAAAAGCCGGTTGTTAGGAAATGAGCGGAGGACAATATCTATGTCCCGGTGTATGAAACTCTTTTCAAGAGAACTGATTGTGGACAACCTTGGATTTTGCAATCCTGAAATAAAAATGGGAGAGGATGTGAACGTTGTTCTTCCGGCGCTTCTGGATTGCAAAAGAGTGGTAATATTGGAAGGGGCGCTTCATTATCACTATTTTTATAACAATACTTCCATTGTTCATAAATACGATGAGCATATGTATGAGGGAATCAGGATTCTGACAGATACGATAAAGGAAATATTTCTGGCAAAAAATATTTCTGATTGGGAGAGTCAGTGGGAGGAGGAGAAGCTGTTTCTCCTTTTGCTCGCGGTAAAGAATGAGCTGCGTGGTGGGAGAATGGGATATATGGAACGGATTCGGCAGATCTGTAAAGATGAAAAGCTGAATGATGTTGCAGACAGGTATAAGGCTGAGCCGGAGGATAAGGTAAATAAACTTTTGCTATGGGTGGTAAAGAAGCCGTCAGCGTTTCGGTGTATGTTGGGAAAAATGATATTTGAAGTGTTTGATAAAGTGAGAAGATAAATAAAAAAAGAATGATTGTATGTACCTTTTGGAAAGAATATGGTTGAATCTGTTTTTTTAGAGAAATTAGAAAGGATAATTGTAAATACTAAGGAAGATGAAAATTGTAATTGTAAAGTGAATAGTATTATTAAGATGTGAATAGTGCGATGATTTGAATGTTTGTTGGTTATTTGCATACAATAATATAATTTGTGGGAATAGTCAAATAATTATTAAATAACTTCTACTGAGACTGAAAATATTTATGTTATATAAAAATATTCTGTGAAATAGTTTTTTTCTGCTTATATAGTGAAAATAACTCTTGAGAGAAAGTGAGTAAATATATGATTATTATTAAGGTTATGGGGGGACTTGGAAATCAAATGCAGCAATATGCGCTGTATGAAAAGTTCAAGTCTATAGGAAAAGATGCAAAGCTGGATATTTCCTGGTTTGAAGACTCTTCCATGCAGGAAAAGGTTTTTGCAAGGCGTTCGCTGGAGCTGAGACAGTTTAAAGACCTGCAGTTTGATACTTGCAGTGCTGAAGAAAAGGAAGAGCTATTGGGGAAGAGTGGAATTTTAGGTAAACTGGAGCGGAAATTGATTCCTGCCAGGAATAAGCACTTTTATGAAAGTGATATATATCATCCCGAAATTTTTAACATGTCCGATGCTTATTTAGAAGGGCATTGGGCCTGTGAGAAGTATTACCATGATATAATGCCCCTGCTCCAGGAGAAAATACAATTTCCTGAATCTGCAAATAGTCAGAATATAACTGCAAAAAAACGGATGAAAGCAGAAAATTCTGTCAGTATACATATCAGGCGGGGGGATTATCTTGATCCTGAAAATGAGGCTATGTTCGGAGGAATTTGTACGAATAGTTACTATAAAGCGGCTGAAGAGTATATAAAAAGCCGTATGACGGATGCACATTTCTATTTATTTTCTGATGATACAGCGTATTTGTGCGAGAATTATCATGGAGATGAGTATACTATAGTTGATTGGAATAAAGGTGAAGACAGTTTCTATGATATGGAGCTTATGAGCTGCTGCAGGCATAATATATGTGCGAACAGTACATTCAGTTTTTGGGGGGCCAGGCTGAATAGAACGCCGGATAAAATTGTTATACGGCCGGCTAAGCATAAAAACAGCCAGGAGATTGAGCCGCAGTTGCTGCATGAATTGTGGGATAATTGGGTGATAATTGATGGAGATGGCAGAATTGTCTGACATTAGCTGGGATGAACAGCAGACAGTGTTCAGAGAAACAATTTAACATGTATTTGACTTTTATTATTAATGTGTAAAGTTGTAAAATACTGTTTTTAGTAGTATATTCTATAAGCTATTTGGACAAGTAGCATAAGAAAGTATAAAGATATATCGTTGGAGGGTTAATGGGAACATTATACTCTAACAAGATTAAGTTTTATTCTTTTCGATAAGCTGAGGAATTATCTATGGAGTTAGTCTGGTAGAAGTGTTTCTAGTGCCGATTCTTATGTTAATAGTAATCAAAACTGACAGCTTTGTTCAAGTGAAGGGGGTGGAGCATATCTTTCTTTCACTTTATTGTGGCATGACAGTGCAATATCTTATTGTCATAAAGGAAATTGAACTAAAATCCAATGTATATTGAATGGAATATACATAAGATTAATAATAAGAAAAAGAGAAGATAAATGAAGTCTATCAAATGTATAAATACCGCAGTTAAAAAAGGAATAAAATCAGATTACCTGAAGATTTTTATAATAAATTTTGTTATTGCTATTCTGAGCTTTGCCATGCTTATCATAAAAGGCAATGGTATTTTTACGTTGTGCAATGATTTCAACGAACAGCAGATACCGTTTCATATGCTTGCAAATAATTCCCTGAAGAATGGAGGGTTCTTGTGGAACTGGAGTATCGATCTGGGTTCCAGCTTTGTTGGGGCTTTAGGATTTTATGTGCTGGGAAGCCCTTTCGCATGGTTCTCGTTTTTATTTCCGGCCAGATTTTATCCCTTTCTTGTGGGATGGCTGTATATGATGAAATATGCGACTGCAGGCACACTGGCATATGGTTATATAAAGCGCTTTACAAGTAAGAAATATGCTGCATTGGGAGCCGTATTATACGCTTTTTCTGGATTTCAATGTGTAAATCTTATTTTTCACCATTTTCACGATGCGGTAGCTTTTTTCCCTCTTTTATTAATTGGGTATGAAAGACTGGCGAGAGAAGGGAAAAAGGGGATATTGGCATTTGCTGTATTCGTGAATGCTTTTGTGAACTATTATTTTTTTATCCAGGAAGTTATATTTCTTATCCTTTATTTCTTATGCAGAGAAGGTATCAATTTATGGAAAAAACGGAAGTTGATTGGAAGCTGTTTCGTTGAGGGAATTTTGGGAGTAGGAATGGCTGGCATCATTTTTGTCCCTTCTGTTCTTTTTACCATGCAGAATCCCCGAATCACCAGACTGCTTCCTTTAGACCATTGGATTTATACAGGAAACAGGGATTTCCTTCAGATAATACGTACTTTGTTATTTCCGGGAGAGTTAATGAACTCGCAGTCATGCATCAAAGAGTATGACTGGACATCCTGGTCTGCTTATCTGCCGATGATAGGTCTGTCACTGGTTCTGTGCTATATTATAAAAAACTGGAAGAACTGGCTTGGCAGGATTTTGATGATTTGCATTGTGGCTACGGGGATACCGATTATAAACAGTGCATTTGGAATGTTTTCAGATACAAACTATCATCGATGGCTTTATATGCTTATTTTATTAATGAGTTTGGCTTCGGCCATAGTCATGGAAAACAGAAAAGAATATCCTGTAAAAAGGATATCTTTTATCCTGTTTCTATTTATGTGTTTTATTACAGTCGGTTCTTATTGGTGGTCTGAACATAAATTTCAGCTTATTTACCAGCCTAGGGTGTTTCTTGTCTTGTCATTAACGGGAATAGCGGGAGTTCTGCTTACCTGGCTGATGACTTTGTGGATAAAGAAAGAGAGGAGCTATTTTATTTGTATGGGGTGCGCTGTAGTAATCTTCAGTATAATTACCACAGGATACACAGCGAAGCTTTATCAAAGAATATCACCGCAGACATCCCAGCAGTATTATAGCCGGCTTATGGCATTTCAGGAGTTTAAATTGCCGGATGAGCGGTATCGGTTTGACAGCAGTGATAATACATTACTTATGGCAGCATCACTGCCGGGGACAGGATCTTTTACCTCGATGGTAAATGCATCTATTTATGATTTTTATGAAGCACTGGGTACATCAAGACCGGTATTTACACCAGAAACGGCGGAAGGAACACGGGAACTGCTGGGAGGGAAATACTATATTTCTACGGAATTGAAGAAAGACACTGAATATTTACAAAAAGTAAGCAGTTCGGAAAAGGATTACTATTTATATGAACATGACCTGGCAGTACCGATAGGAAGTGCATATAATATGTATATGACAAGCTCAGACTTTTGGGAGATATCCGATGAACTTCGTCCGGCAGCCATGTTGAAATGTATTATTGTTTCAGATGAAGATGAATATAAAGTTTCCGATGTACTAAAAAAATATGATAAACAGAAAGATGAGGAAATCTTTTCATACAAAATAGAAAAACTTGTGGAAGAAAGGAACAGGGAAACTTCAGAAATATTGGAAAAAAGCTATGGCGGTTTTACATGTACCATAGCTGTGGATAAGACAAAGTATGCTTTTTTCAGCGTACCATATGACAGAGGATTTAAAGCCTATGTAAATGGTAATAAGGTTGAAATCCTTAAGACAAACGGAATGATGGCAATTCCCCTGGAAAAAGGGATAAATAAGATAAAATTTGTGTATATGAATTATGATTTAGTAATAGGTCTGATTTCTACGATAGTTTTCTTTATATTGTGGATAATATATAAAAAGGGGATATGCAAAAACGGAGATAAAGTAAAATCAACTGTTGAGGTGGAATAATCAGTTATTATATGGTAAAATATTAGGACTATTGAAAAAGAAAGAAGCAGTGAATGGGACGAGTAAAATATGCAACCAGAAATATTCTGTTTGGTTATGTCAGTAATATTATAACGCTGCTGCTGAACGCAGGTTTGCGTTATGTATTTATTATGCGTCTGGATGAGACTCTTCTGGGAATTAACAGCACATATACCAATATTTTGTCTGTACTCTCACTGGCGGAATTAGGAGTTGGTACTGCCATCAATTTCAGCCTTTATGCTCCTGTGGCCAGGCATGATAAAGAGAAAATAAAAGCATATATGCAGTTTTATAAAAAGGCTTACCGAATGATTGCTATAGTTGTAGCAGCGGTAGGTCTGATTTTAGTTCCTTTTTTGAAATATATTATTAAGGATCCGGTTGGTATTGACAGTAATCAGGACTTAATAAATTTTTATCTGATTTTTTTATTTAATACAGTAAGTTCTTATTTTGTAGCATATAAGTATAGTTTGCCAAATGCGGAACAGAAAAATTATATACAGTCAAACGTAATTACGATAACTAAAATAGTTACGACAGTTGTTCAGATTATTGTAATTCTTGCTACTTCAAGTTTTTATGGATATTTGATTTCAGCATCGGTTATTGAACTGGCTCAAAAGATTTTTGCCAATATTTATCTTAATTATAAATATCCTTTTTTAAAAGAACAAAATGTGGAAAAGCTTTCAAAAGAGGAAACTGCTGATATAAAAAGGAAAACGGGAGCGCTTGTCTGCCATAAGGTAGGAGATGTTGCACGGCTTCAAACAGATTCTATCATAATCTCCGGTTTTATCAATGTGGCTATGTCGGGTGTGGTAGATAATTATAACCTTGTTATATCCTCCGTATCCAATTTTGTTAATATTATTTTCAATTCAGTGATATCAAGTTTTGGAAATCTGATAGCAACAGAGTCGAAAGAGAAGCAATACAGTATGTTCTGTATTTATCGCTTTTTCGCCTCATGGATATATGGCTTCTCAGCAGTTGGTTTTTATATTTTACTCACTCCGTTAATCCAATTGTGGCTTGGAGATAAGTGGATGCTTCCCGGAACAGTCACAGCAGCAATATTGTTAGATTATTATTTTAAAGGGGAACGGGTGGTTTTATCTAATTTTAAAACTGCAGCAGGTGTATTTGAACAGGATAAATATCTGCCGTTGGTACAGGGAGCGGTAAATCTTATTATTTCTATAGTTCTTGTCAGAAAGATCGGCTTGGTAGGAGTATATATAGGAACGATTGTATCAGGGTTGCTGGCCAATTTTATCAGGCCTGTAATTATATACAGAGTGTGTTTTGAAAGAAAGACAGCAGGTTACTTTATTGATGCAGTTAAGTATATAGCAGTTATTATGCTGGCAGCTGTTTGCTGTATTATATGCAGAAATATTTTTCTGAAGAATATAACTATTATTTCCTTTCTTGTTATGGCGGTAATTATTTCTGTTGTTTTTAACAGTATATTTCTTCTGTTTTTCTGCAGAACGAATGAGTTTAAATATTTGTATGGTATTTTCAAAGAAAAGGTATATTCAATGACAGGCAAATTACGTAAATGAAAAATAACGTCGGTCTAAAGGAAAAATATATGACAGAAGAATTAGAATATTGCAGTATTTTGGGTACGCACATAAATGTGACGGATATGGATAAAACAGTCAATTATATACAGCAGCATCTGGAGGAATTGAAGGGACATTATATTTGTGTATCCAATGTCCATACAACGGTTACTGCTTATAGGGATGAGGAGTATCGGGAGATACAGAACGGTGCGGTTATGAATATCCCGGATGGAAAACCATTGTCCATTGTACAAAGAAAAGCCGGGTTTAAAGGGGCGGGGCGGGTACCGGGACCGGATTTAATGCCGATGATATTCCGCATTTCTGCTGAAAAAGGTTACAGACACTATTTTTATGGAAGCAAACCGGAAACATTGGAGGCTCTTGAAAGCAAGCTGACAAAGGAATATCCGGGATTAAATATTGTGGGTATGTATTCTCCGCCGTTTCGTCCTATGACAGAAGAAGAGGACAATCAGATCATAGAAAAAATAAATGATTCTGAACCTGACTTTATTTGGGTTGGACTGGGAGCTCCTAAGCAGGAAAAATGGATGGCAGCGCATGACGGAAAAGTATGCGGTGTCATGCTTGGCGTTGGTGCAGGGTTTGATTTTCATGCGGGAACAATTAAAAGGGCGCCTTTATGGATGCAGGAATATTGTATGGAGTGGCTGTTTCGGATTGGGCAGGATCCGAAGAGGCTTTTAGGTCGATATTTGGATACGAATTTTTCTTTTGTTTATTATCTATTCAGAGAATGGAGTAAGGGAAAGAAAGGTACTGATAAAAAAGGAAAAACATTGCGTATAGCGATGATTGGACATAAGAGAATTCCTTCAAGAGAAGGTGGTGTGGAAATTGTAGTGGATGAGTTATCCACCAGGATGGTTAAACTCGGATGCGAAGTCCATGCCTATAATCGCTATGGGCGGCATACCGCAGGAAAAAAATATGCCCAGTATAAAGGAAAAGAATATAAAGGAATCAGACTGATTACGATACCGACCTTTAGAAATGGTAAATTGAATGCGATTGTATATTCCGTTTTAGCAACTATCCGGGCATTGTTTGGACGATATGATGTCCTTCATTTCCATGCCGAAGGACCCTGCATAATGCTTTGGCTTCCTAAATTATTTGGTATAAGAACGGTTGCAACAATACATGGTCTGGACTGGCAGCGTTCAAAATGGGGTAATTTTGCATCTAAAATACTTAAAGATGGGGAAAAAATGGCGGTTAAGCATGCAGATGAGATAATTGTGCTTTCACAAAACATGAAAAAATATTTTCTGGATAATTATAAACGTGAAACCGTATATATCCCAAATGGTATTAACCGGCCGGATATTATTAAGGCAGATGAGATAGAACAGTTATATGGACTTCGAAAAGATCATTATATATTATTTGTAGCAAGAATTGTGCCGGAAAAAGGTCTTCATTATTTAATTGAGGCGTTTAAACAACTTGACACGGATAAGCATTTGGTTATTGCAGGAGGAAATAGTCATTCTCAGGAATATATGAATGAAATAGAAGAAATGGTATCCACAGATTCAAGGATTTTAATGACAGGCTTTGTGTCAGGGAAAGTTCTTGAGGAATTATATTCAAATGCATACATGTTTGTACTTCCAAGCGATGTGGAAGGAATGGCTGTCAGTCTGCTGGAAGCTATGAGCTATGGAAATTGCTGTGTAATCAGTGATATTGATGAGAATACAGAAGTAGTAGGGCAAAATGCGATAGCCTTTCAAAAGAGTAATGTGGAAGAATTGAAAAAGGTGATGCAGGATTTGGTTGATGATGTGGCTAAAAGAGATTATTATAAAAGCACAAGCCGTGATTATATTTGCAGTAAATATGATTGGGATAAAGTAGTTGAGAAGACTCTGAAATTGTATGTGCGGTGAATCCATTAAGTATTATGTGGGGTAAGAGAATGAGGATATTGATAATAAATAAATTTTTACATCCTAATGGAGGATCCGAAACTTACATTTTTAAAATCGGTGAACAATTAATAAAAATGGGACATGAAGTACAATATTTTGGTATGGATCATGTGGGACGAATTGTTGGAAACCGTATAGATAGTTATACATCGAATATGGATTTTCATACTGGTAAAGCAGACAAGCTTTTATACCCTTTAAAAATCATTTATTCTTCTGAAGCAAGAAGAAAACTTCGGCCTGTCCTGGAGGATTTTTCACCTGATGTGGTTCACCTGAATAATTTTAATTTCCAGTTAACGCCTTCGATTATCTATGAAGTACGTGATTATGAGAGAAAATATCACAAAAAAATAAAGATTGTTTATACAGCACATGATTATCAGTTGATCTGCCCTAATCATATGTTGCTGCGTCCATTAGAAAATGAAGTTTGTGAAAGGTGTATTCAGAGGAATCCTTTTGAATGTACCAAAGGACGTTGTATACATGGTTCCAGGATAAAGAGCCTTCTTGGAAGTATAGAAGGGTGGATTTATCGAAAAAATCATGTATATAGAAAAATTGATAAAATAATTTGTCCAAGCTACTTTATGGAAAAAAAACTTTCTGGGTCTGTTGACTTGCGTGGAAAGCTTCTTACATTGCATAATTTTGTGGATAGACAAGAAACAAATCAATATGGAAAAGAAGAGTATGTTTTGTACTTTGGAAGATATAGTCGTGAAAAAGGGGTAGCGACATTGCTGGAGGTCTGCAAGGAGATTCCTGATATCCCGTTTGTATTTGCGGGGGGAGGGCCTTTGGAAAAGGAAGTAGATGGAATAGAAAATATAGAAAACAGGGAATTTCTGTCGGGAGATAGTCTCTATAAAACTATCTCGCAGGCTGCATTTACTATATTTCCTTCGGAATGGTATGAGAATTGTCCATTCAGTGTAATGGAGACACAGATGTACGGTACGCCGGTTTTGGCATCTGATATGGGCGGAACGAAGGAATTGGTGCTGGATGGAATCAGCGGAGAAATGTTTCAAGCCGGTAATAAGGAGCAGTTGAAGGAGAAAATCTTTAAGTTTTGGAACAATAAGGAATTACGGAAGCAGTTTACGGAAGGATGTATGAGAGTGGAATTTGATTCTGTAAAGGAATATTGCGAAAAATTGCTGGAGGTTTATGAAAATGATTAAGGGAATAAAGTTCCAGAAAAAATTTTGGTTTATTATTATTTTGTTAGAAATTTTTATCTTAATTATTGCTGGTTGGAGTTATAAAAGGAAAGAACCAGTCAATCTTAATTTTACACAAGATGACCTTATATATGATAGCGGAGAAAATGGAGCATATTTGGATACTACCAGCAGCAGCGCGTATGTTGCCAGTAAAGAATTTCTTTTACCCAAGGGCTTATATACCGTTTCTATCAACTATGAATATTCTGATCCTGTACTTTTTTCACTTACTTATATAGACGGAAGATACGATAGTAATGCAAGTGGGGATATTCCTGCAAGAATTACGGATAATAGCACTTGTGATTTCAGGGTGAGTTACAGTAACCGACCAATGCAGGTGCGTGGAAGACTGCGGGGGGATGCTGGTGAAGGAAGTTATATATTAGTAAAGAATATAAGTATAACAGATTCCCCAGTGGCATTACGCAATTTTGTCTTTGAGTTGTTCCTTGTTCTAGCTTTTCTTAACGTTATTCTTTTTCTTGCAGTATATAGGCATAAAATTAGGATTGATCAAGAGAACAGCAGAATATTTCGAGCACTTTTAGTTCTTACCTTTATTGTTAGTATTCCGTTGATGGTTGATTACCTTCCTTCAGGGCATGATCTGCCATTTCATTTAATGCGTATAGAGGGGCTTAAGGCAGGACTGCTTAGTAAGGTTTTTCCTGTTAAGATTCAACCGGATTGGCTGAATGGGCATGGGTATGCGGTTTCTGTATTTTATGGAGATGTATTTCTGTATTTCCCTGCATTATTAAGAATTTTCGGGATATCAGTTCAGAGTGTTTATAAACTTTATGTTTTGTTGGTGAACATCGCAACCATTTTTATATCTTACTATTGTTTTTCAAAGATGAGTTCTAAAAAATGCGGACTAATCTGTGCAGCGTTATATTCACTAAATATTTATCGGCTTGTCTGTCTTTATACGAGAGCGGCAGTAGGTGAATTCACAGCTATGGTTTTTTTCCCGTTGGTATTATATGGACTATGGAAGGTATATACACTTCCTGGAGAGAATAAAGAGCATAAACAGAGTTGGATAACAATTGCTGCAGGTTATACAGGTATATTGGTGTCACATATGATTTCCTGTGAAATAATCGCTATATTTACTGTACTAACATGTTTGCTCCTCTGGAAATCAACATTTTCCAAAAAAAACTTTTGGATTTTAGTTAAAGCAGTAATGGTAATTATTCTTCTGAACTTGTGGTTTATTGTTCCGGTACTGGATTATTTAAGCAGCTCAGTTTATGTAATTAATAACCCCAATGAGTATACTCCGTTCAGGTTGGATGAACGTGCAGCATATCCGGCACAATTGTTTATGAATACCTATGGAGTAACAGAACAATCGAAGAGTTATTCTGCCGGAACACAGAATGAAATGCCAATGACGCTGGGGATTTCCTTTTTATTGCTATTTGCTGCTTGGTTTATTGGGGGAACGACGAGAAAGACCAATAAGAGTAGTAATAGAATGGAAATGTGGTTATGTGTTTTTTTGGGAATGGTTAGTTTACTGTTTGTCACTTATCTGTTACCTTATACAGCCTTGGCAAATTTAATTCCTTTTTTGGAATTCCCGGAAAGAAGCCTTCAGTATCCCTGGCGATTCCTCAGCGTGGCGGCTTTATTTTTTACATGGCTTGCCTGTCTGTTTTTTAGTGATAATGAGTTAGATATAAAAAAAAGATATGCTATTGCAGCGATTATTGTAGTAGTTGCTGTATGGCAGGGTATTTCTTTTATGAGCCAGATTTTGAATCAAGAAAGCCCAAATCGTATTTATCAGGAAGGAAATTTAACTACTTGCGAAGTGAGTGGCGGGGAGTATTTACTGCTTAATAGTAATAAAGAAGATTATATAAATGATGTGACTTATGATGTTACGAAAATGGAAGTTAAACTGTGGAATAGGCAATATAATAAATTAGAATTGAACATAACAAATTTGACTCAGGAAGAGCAACAGATAGAAATCCCTCTTTTATACTATAAAGGTTATAAAGCTGAGATAAAAGGAGGAGGGTATCTTGGTATTAAAGCAGGTACTTCAGGCAGGATTAGATTGGATATCCCGGAAGATTTTAAGGATACAGTTACAGTAGGATTTGAGGAACCATGGTATTGGAGAATTTGTGAATTAATATCTTTGTTATCGTTTATCATAATAGTTATAAATTTTTTTAAGAGAAATATAATTTTATCCAGCATGGGTAAGATTAGAAAAGTGGAAAATAGTAAACAATGAAAGAGAAAGATTGATGGTAAAAATATGAATGAAAACAGAGTAAGAATAGAAGAACTTCTCTATTATGTATTTCTATTACTTATGATGGGAGCAAAAGGGATCGGATTGACCGGAGGTCAGAAAGTCTTTACACTCTGTTCTATTACGGCATATTGCTTTATAGGGATTAAAATGCTTATAACTGAATATAGCGTAAAAGAGTGGTGTATAAATGCAGGTTTACTACTAATGGCAATTCTTATTAAATGCAGTTCAGGTGAGTCAGCAGCAATAGCAGCAGTTCTTATGATTATTGGTATGAAAAATATTTCTTTGCTAAAAGCTATGAAAGCGGCGTTCTTTATATGGGGAGGAACGTTTGTGTTTTCAATAATTAGAGGACTGGCTGGCTTGGGAGATGGAGTAATTGTTGTACACCAAAAACTAGGGTTGGGTCCAATTATCAGATATTCTCTCGGATATACTCATCCAAATGTTCTTCACGTTACGTACTTTATTTTAGTGATGCTTTTTTTGTATGTATTTCAGTTTAAAAGTAAAAAATTATGGCTTATGGTTAGTATACTTTTTGGGGGAAATATATACATCTTTTTATATTCAATTAGTTACACAGGTTTCATTATAGTGACAGTCTATCTTTGTTTTATGCTGTATCTGGATGCTAGGATAAAGTTATCATATGCAGAGAAAAGGATTATAGAGTGTTTTGCTCCGTTATGTATATTATTTCCAATAGCAGGTCCATTTGTTATAAAAGGTAATTTATTTAATATTTTAAATAAATTACTTTCTACTAGATTTCATTTAGTATATTATTTTTTTACTAACTTTAAACCTTCATTGTTTGGTACAAAAACAATAACACCTACAGATGCACATCTTACTTTAGATAGTTCTTTTGCATATCTGCTTATGTATTATGGAATTATTGCATTTATTGTTATGGTTATACTCTATTTAATGACTATACATAAATATTTGCGTGAAAATCAATATAAAGAAACGGCAATTATGGTATGTACTGCACTTGCTGGTGTAACGGAACAGTTTTTGTTTAATCTTTCTTTTAAAAATATTACTTTTATGTGTATTGGAGATTATTTGTTCAATTATCTTTTGACCAAAGAAAAAGGAGGAATATGGAATAAAAGATTTTCTTTTATCCATTTGAATAAATTTTCAATATCTATTCCCGTACGAAAAGTACAACAGGGGGTTGTATGGGAATGTATAAAGCAAGTGAGATGGAAATGTTGTATACTGACAGGTGTGATAGTAGCAATATCTTTTTTGCTAATTTTTTTGTCTTTTTGGAAAATACCTGAGCAGGTATATGTTAATCGCGGTTTGACAGAGTATGAGGGAGAATATTTTGTTGCAGATGAGAGCGGTGAATGGAAGAAAGATAACAGTATATATATTGGGAATATGCAGCCAGGTGAAAAAATTTACGAATTCCAAGGGAACATTATTAAAATGGAATGTATTCGAGGAGGAGTAAGTTCTTTTGTTTGGGGAGGATTAATTGGAAGCTTTATAAGTGTACTTTTTGAAGGAAGAAGATATTGGGGGCTGAAAAAGAAAGGATGTGAATAAATATGTGCAATTGGAAATTTAATGTTTGGGGTAGAATCTCTCCAGAGACTAAAAAGGCTTTTTTAATATCATCTATTTTGACAATAATTGTACATTTATACGCATTTAGCAATATGATATTAAATCATGATGGTATTAATACAGTATTGAATCGGGAAAGCACAGAGCATTATATTGGTTTGGGGAGATGGGCAATCCTTCCTTTTCTAAAAATAAGTTCGGAACAAATGATGCCTGCAGTTATAGGAACTCTTTCAGTTCTATATATTGGTTTCGGAACAGCCTTACTTATATCTGTTTGGGATATTCATTCGGATCTGGCAATTTTTTTGGTCTGTGCAATGGTTTCCTCTTTTCCTGTCATGGTGAATACATTCTGTTATATGTACACTGCGGATGCATACTTTGCAGCGTTTGCTTTATCTATATTATATGTTTGGATGATGAAAAAGTATAATGGATGGAGGAGTTTTTTTACAGGGATAGTCATAATGGCAGTAGTTTGTGCGATTTATCAAGCTTATTGGTGCTTTGGATTAGTATTGCTTCTTGCAGTATGTTTTATGGAATATCTTCGAGGGAAAATATCATTTAATGTATTTGTGAAAAATGGGATTATCTATATGTTAAATCTTGGAATTTCATTAGTAATTTATTATATAATGGCCAGATTAGTACAAGCGATAACCGGAACTCATTTTTCATCTTATCAGGATTTTGACCGTCTTGGCGAGTTTGGGAGTATAAAGGAAGTATATTGGTATGGACGAGAGGCCTTTAAGCAATTTATTGATTTCTACTTCATTGATGGAGGATTTATTAAAGATTATAGATTGATTGTTTTTAATATTTTAATAATAATAGTTACAGTAATTTTGATAATCCGTTTTTTTTATATAGTTAGTAGGAAATGGTATGAACAAATTGTTTTCTGGATATTGCTTTTATCTATACCTGTCGTAACAAATGTGCTATCGGTAATCAGCAGAAACAGATTATGGCCGGTTATGATGATTGCTTTTCTTATTCCATATTTATTATCGATTGCATGTTGTGAGCATTTGGTTTCATTCGGAGCGGGAAAATTGCAAAAGTTGATGGCTATTGTATGTTGCTTATCTGTTTTTTTTGTGTCCTTTATAAATTATCTTACAACAAATCGTATTTATGTTAGAATGGATCTTGCGTATGAAGCAACATATTCCTATTTGACTAAAATGACTATGAGACTAGAAGATTATCCAGAATATAGACATGATATACCTGTGTCTTTTATTAATGAGTCTGATATAGATTCGGAAAATACACTTAATCAGGTGAAGATATTTTCGGTCGATTTTCCAGAGGCGATGAGTGTTTTTGATGATTTAGATAGCCTGCGTGACGTTGACAGTAAAACAATGATAAGAAATGAAAAAGATATTGTGGATTTTTGTAAGACGTTTTTAGGTTTCAAGCTGGAAATCGTACCAAATGAGGAACGTATTAAAATGTATGAGAATGATGAAGTACAAGATATGCCGGTATATCCGGATGAGGGATCGATTCGCAAGATAGGTGAACAGATAGTTATTAAATTGCCGGGATGATGCAAACATATTTTGTAAAGAAAGGGTAATGTAAATATGAAGCTTAAGACAATTAAGTTGTCAAATTTCAAATTGCATCAAAGGGGAAAGTGGTTAGTCTGTTTGTTTTTATTTGAAATAATAGTATGTGTTTTTTTTGTGGCTTATTTGTCTGAGCGTATTCCAGATTATTCGACTCATGTTGGAAATAATGATGAACGGCAGGTGATTCATGATTTGACAAGTGAGTATATAGTGGAGCAGAGTTTTATAAGTCCCAGAGATTTTGACTTTATTACTTTGGATTTTTCTGATCATGATATTATGATTGCAGGTAAAACGCAATTGTTTGTATATGATGAAAACAAAATGCAAATCTGTTACAGGGAAATTAACAACAGTGATATTAATTATGGAGAATCGGTGATTATTTCTTTTCTGGATCTTGGAGGAGGAAAAGCAAATCAACTTTATGAAGTGAAGATAACGGAAAGCGGAACTGAGCAAGTTGCTCTTGGGTTGTATGGATATGAGATTGGGGAAGATGATGAGCCTGCATATGTAAACAGTCAGCCGCAGTCATATGCTGTTAGTATAGGAACACATTCCTATACGAAAGCATTTAGGGTGTTGGCGGTATTAATAATGTTTATATGTACATCGGGTTCCCTGGGAACAGTTTTGTTATGTACGAAAAATGCAGTTCCTGAAGAAAAGTGTTTTTTGATGATAGCAATTCCGTTTGGTCTTTGCATGTTGTTATTCCTTTCTGGGAATAGTGTATACGATGCACAGGCTCATTTGGCTAAAACGTATCAATACTCCAATATTTTGTTAGGGGTAGGGGATGGGGATAGTGATAATTATACTTATATGCGTTCGGCAGATGTGAAAGTGGGAGTTGAAAAATCTGGAGTGATAAATGAACAGGCTCAAGAATATTGGAGAACCTTGAATGATTGGACATGGCTAAATTGGCAATATGGGATGGAAAAGAGTTCATATCATGGTGCATCACCAGGAGGGACTATTTTAGGATATCTTCCTAATGTTATTGGAATGACATTAGGGCGTATCATAAATTTAGGGGCATACCCTATATTTTATTTATCAAAAATAATGGGGTTTGCTATATATTTAATCATTTGCTTTTGGGCGATAAAAAAAACACCAATACTAAAAACAACCTTTTCTTTTACAGCAGCATTGCCTATGTGTCTTTATAATGCAACTGGTATTACCTATGATACAATGACAGTAGCAGCAACCTTGCTAATGTGTGCGTATATATTTATATGGTGGGTAAGAAAATTGAAGATACCTGAATGGATTATTTTAGGTATTTCTATTGTATTTGTAGGCGGATGTAAAGGCGGTATATTTCTGCCTATTATTATATTACTATTTTTAGTCCCATTTTCAAGATTTAGAATAAATATTAAAAAGTTAGTTATGATAATTGTTTTATTTGTAGGAGGTGTAGGAGTATTTTTATATAAGTATAAATATGTCTTAGTTGATTATTTACAGGTTACAATTGTCTCAGATAATCCAGACGCAAGATATGGATCTGGATATTGTTTTATATATCCTTTATCTTTTCTAAAAATGCTGATACAAAGTATTGTTATTAGAGGAGATGCATATATAGGACAAATGATAGGGGATCGCACTGCGTGGACAAAGGCACATATAGAGTGGATAATAATAATACCTTTTATTATATTACTTATTTTATCAGGTATACGAAAGGTTAATGAGGAAAATATAATAGATAATAGAAAACGCTTTATTGTTTTAGTGCTACTCATTGCAGAATTTGTAGGATTGCATGTTATTTTAATGTCAGATACTAAAATAGGATCAAGTTATATTTATGGTGTGCAGGGGAGATATTTTGTGGCATTGGTTCCATTAATGATTTTAGTAATTCAGGATAGAAATATACACAGGGGTAATGAAAGCGTGACTAAACTATATATAATTTTCTCTATGCTTCAATCAGTTTATATGTTGTCACTTTTGGATAAGTTTTTCTGATGTCATCTATCAAACCCATATATAAAATATAGTGTTAATCTGCAAGAGTGTTGGTAAAACCTAAATAAAAATTTATGTACTATTATTATAATTCGTACTTGTAACACCTTGTGGCAACATCCAGAAAGCCGATCTTAATGGTTATTCCATGACAGCGGTGTTCAAATTCCATTCGAGCTGCTTTTTCTGGTGTTACCGGCTCGTCCGAATATTTGTGTCCTAATGGAGGGCTACCTGTTATCTTATTTACAGATATTTTGACAATTTGCTTATATGTGTAATGTGGTGCTGTTTGGGACGTGGGTAGTTATCAGGGAAGAACGAAACAGTTTCTTACAGATGAGAATGGTGTTTTTAAACAATTTCCTGCAAAAACAATTTGGTGATATGTTAAGTGATAGCAAAAAAATCCTATAAAAACAAAAAAATGGTACACTAAACAAATCTGTGGCAAAACCACAAGAAAAATGGAGTCGGTATACGTTTACCTACCCTTTGCTGGAGAGTAGAGTTGATTCTTGTCCAGCAGACCCTAAATCAGATGTATTAATTTATGGGCAGTATGTAGCATCACTGCCAGCGGCCTGAATCAGGTAATACCTCTGGTAGCGGTAGCCGACTTTCATCATTGGAGTGTCATCAGAATGGAATTCACCAGACTGGTTGTCTCTCCAAATGATGCCATTGTATTTGGCAAGCGCATTGTTGCTATTAAAACAGCAACAGAACCTATCTCAGCGAGTATCCCTACGGCATAGACAGGGCCAATCCCGGGAATGGATTTCAGAATCTGATATTCCGTGGGGGTCAAACCGGTGGCAGTTTCTGAGTTGGCTTTATCGAGTGCCTTCTGTTCTTTCTCAAAAGCGCGGATACAGTTAAAGGAGCAGGCGATAGAGGTGGTATTTGGTTCATACAATACCTTATTCAGGCGGTAGGAGTCACGGGCCGCTTTCTGGAGTAGTTTAGTGACCTGATCTGGTTCAGAGAACCTGTCCTGGCCTGTGGCAACAACAAAATCAACAAGTTTCTTAAAAGGGGCAATGACGATGTCTTCCGTGGTCTTGTACTCGGTAAGGATAGCTTCAGCAGAGGCGCCGAATTTGTTGGAAAGAGGGCATTACTAACCACCAAGGAGAGAGAATTCACTGAATTTGAGGAAAATGTTATTCAGGACATAGTTATTCTCTCTGGCAAGGGACTCACTGACGTGCCTGCGCTATCTGGTGAGCCGCGCCACAGCTCAATAGAAATGCGTCCGACGCGGACAAAGTCAGCGTCGATAAAGGAGTCGAGTCCATCGTTCTTGCCCAGGCCGGAGAAAGACTTCTTATAGTTGGGGACCTCTTTCGGATTAAGACAGAAAACCTTTAACTCATAGGGCTTGAGGCCGTCACTAGTGGAGAAATAATTGGCCAGATGGACACCATAGAAACTGGTGGACTCCATAGCGATGAGAAGATATTTGAATTGGGAATGGCCTTCCAGGACGGCAAGTATCATGAATTCTATTACTTCGACACCGCGGGTAGCGTTAGGGACGTGCTGCATGTTAATGAGACGGTTGGAGTTCAAAGTTGAGAGCAGTAATGAAGTTGTTGCGGAAACCGATGTCCAGGCCAACGCAAAGCTTTGAAAGGAGATCAATTTTTAAATGTTTCATCATGGTATCACCTCCCTATATAGTCAAGTGTTTTTTTCTTATTTTTAAAGAATTTTAGTTACATATCTCAGATGAATGAAGGGTGTGTCAAATAAACTGTGTATCACATGCAGATTATTTGACACACCTCTTTTTTGAATAGGTATCAGCATTACTGACAATACTGCATGTAAGTGGAATAAATTGGTAAATAAATTTAGTGAGGTTAAGGGATATGACATCAGGATTTCATTATCAGGAGGAACTTTCCAAGTGCAGTACCATGGAGGATATCACAGGGCCAAACGGACTTGTCCAGCGGATGGTAAAGGATGCGATCGAACAGATCCTTCAAAACGAGATCACAGATTATATCACAGATGAAAAAAGTAAGGGGAATACCCCGCAGCGCAATGGAACATCCCCTAAAAAAGTAAAGACTTCTTACGGCAGCATTGACATCGATGTCCCAAGAGTCAGGGAAGGGGAATTCGAACCGGAAGTTATTAAAAAGAGGGCTGTCATCGAAGAGGGACTGGAAGCACAGATTATCTCTATGTATGCGAAGGGGACGACTGTTCGTGATATCGTATCCCATGTCCAGGCACTTTACGGGATTGAATTATCTCCGGCCTCCGTGTCTAATATAACGGATAAGATTATGGAGGAAGCAAGGGAGTGGTACAGCCGGACCCTGGATGTTTTTTATCCGGTCGTATTTCTGGATGCTGTGCACTATAAAGTCCGTGAAGAAGGGCGGATCGTCACGAAGGCATCCTATGTCGCTCTGGGGATCAACGCGGAAGGCCGAAAAGACATCCTGGGGATCTGGATCGGTGAAAATGAAGGTGCCAAATTCTGGCTGAAGGTATGTAATGAACTGAAAAACCGTGGAGTAAAAGATATCCTAATTGCCTGTATCGATGGCCTGCAGGGATTTCCGGATGCGATCAAAACCGTATTTCCTGAAACAAGGATCCAGCTATGCATTATCCATCAAATACGGAACACCATGAAATATATAGCCTATAAGGATTCCAAGGCATTTATGAAGGATTTGAAACGGGTATACGGGGCCGAAAGTGAGGAGATCGCATTCAGGAACCTGGAGGCGATGAAGGACAGCTGGAAGAAGTATCGTGCGGTGGTTGAGAACTGGCAGATGAAATGGGAAAACCTCTCCACCTATTTCAGCTATGGGGCACAGATCCGCCGCCTCATCTATACAACGAATACCCTGGAGGGATTTAACCGGCAGCTGAGGAAAGTGACAAAAAATAAAGCCGTTTTTCCTAATGACGAAGCACTAAGGAAAACGTTGTATCTGACAACGCGGGATATAACAGAAAAGTGGTCCATGCCCTATCGGGATTGGGGAGAGACTTATGGACAGTTCATCATCGAATTCGGCGACAGGGCATCCATCGCCTGAGAGAACGATCACTCTTCCTGAGCGGATCGCACAGGGGGGCCGTCCCCTCCCATATCCTCTTGTTAACGCAAAATACCGCAGTTGCAGGCTTTGTTCCGGATTGTTATTGAATAAAGCCTGCAGCTACGGTAATAACTATCAATAAGAGAATTGTGTGGAAGGAGAGTGGGATTATGACACATGATGCAGCGACAGCATACGCATGTGTAGCATATCGGGTTATGGAGTATGATAGAGAGCCGTTGACGGAGGAACAGTTTGAGGTGGTTCTGGAAATGTTATTTGGATTTTACAATGAAAGGGAGATCGAAAAGATCTATCAGCAAAATATCGTATTTGGTTCCAATGATGCCATCATAAATGAAGAAAAAATAAAGGGAAAAATAGAATAGTATTGCCGGAAAGCGGCAATACTATTCCTAGAAACAAACGTCGTATTTTGGAAAAAACTGTCATACAAACATAAGTAAAACCAAATCGCGGAGTGCCGAAAAAGGGAACCGGGTACATACCAATTTACGACAATACACAGTTATATAGACAGTCTCGTCTACTTCTATATTCATAGTAATAAACACATTAAAATACTAATTTAACCTTATTGCAAATATAATTCTATAATTTTTTTTATTTGATTGTTAATTGAGTATTTTAAAACAGTTTGACGCACTTCTTCTCTTGTCAAACAAATGTTTAATAAAATATTAATAGCCGATAAATAATCAAATGCACTTACATCATCTATAACCACCCCATTATTTTTGCAAATGAGTTCTTGCACTGCACTTGTGTTTAATGCAATTACTGGAGTACCGCACGCCATTGCTTCAATGGTTACAAGGGAAAACGATTCTTCTCTGGAAGGGTTAATAAAAATATCTGCTTCTGAATATAATTTAGCAAGTTCTTCCTGATTTTCAGTTCTTTTAATACCAATAATATTAGAGGGGCATTGCTTTCGTTGCTTAAAATCAAGTCCAACAAGAACTATAACAAAGTTATCAGGAAGATACTCTGAAAGGGACAAGAAATCTCCAAGACCCTTTCTTTCCTCCCATACATTGGATACACCTAACAAAATTCTCTTATCTTTTGGAATCTTATATTTATTTCTAATACAAATATCCTGCTTTATATCAAATATCGACAAATCTATTCCGTTATTTATAACTACTATATCGTTGCCTTTAAAAAAGGACTGCTTAACCAGTTGTTCCATCCAATGCGATGGAACAACAATCATCAAATTATCTAATTTTGTAAATAAAACCTTTTTTTCCTGGTAGTTTTTCTTTGATCGATCTAATCCAAGAGATATTGGATATTTTCTTTTATTTGGACAAGAACGACACTGTGTCATCCACTTGTCACAATTTGCCATTGTAAAATAAGCGCAATGACCAGTAAAGGGCCAACAATCATGAAATGTCCAAAGAATTTTACCTTTATATTGGTGAGCCAAATACCGAAATAGCACTTTAATATTTATATAATATCCGTGTATATTATGAAGATGAATGATATCTGGTTGTTCTTTTTCTAATTGCTTGACCATCTTTTTTGTATAATAGTAAGAGCCCAACCCATGCAAGTCAAATAATGTTGTAATACCTACATGAAACCAAAAAGAAAAAAGGTTCCCATATCTTTTACAAGGCAAATCTTTGTAACTCTTTCTTCTACCAAAAAAAGTTACTGTTACTATTCCAGCCTCAATAGCTCCTTTTTGAATTCTCTCTATTATTGTACCAACACTACTGCCATGACAGACTGTATTTATTTGAATTATTTTTTTCATTTTTCTTACCTAATATTTTATTGGAAGTATATTTCTTATCTATTATCAAATTACTTGAATTGCATTATTACCTTAAATATCCTTAACAATGTGATCCAATATGCTCCTCCTATATTATTCTCTTTTAAAGCTCTTATCCCTTCTTTAAATGATACTAAATACGCTTTTAATCCACTATTACTTGTACCTCCATATAACATAGCTATTAATGTCTCCGGAATATATGCTAATTTCACCTTTCCATCTTTCATTATCCTTACCATAAATTCATAATCTGCAGCACAACGATAATCCTCTTTATATCCCCCATATTTTTCATAAACTTCCCGCTTTAAATACAAAGTAGGATGACCTGGAAGCCATCCTCGTCGGATATCACCCTCTCCCATTCTCCACCTTCTTATAACTTTTCCTTTAACATCCCTATATATCAGATCTGAATGAACCCCTTCTACATTACAGTCCACAATTTTCCTGATATACTGCTCCACAGCCGTTTCCACAAGAAATTCATCATTAAAAAAAGCTATTACATCTCCACTGGCCATGCTTAACCCTTTATTCATTGCATTGTATATACCTGTATCCTTCTCAGAAATCCATTTCATTGTACTATTTTCCTGTGCCAACCATTTGATTTCCTCCTTTGTTCCATCAGTGGATGCACCATCTACAACAATAATCTCAATATTAGGATATGATTGTTGGCAAATACTTTTATATGTTTTAATAAAATTATCCTTAGAATTATAAGTTGTTAATATTATAGATACACAAAGCATCACAGTCTCCTTTGTAACTCATACAAAAATAATTATTTTATACGTCCTATTTTTATCTTTATTCTCAGTCTCTCAACATATAATTAAAATCTATCAAAAGTAAGATAATAATTTATTCATTACTACTGTTATGACATAATCATATTTTAACTATTATTCATTATATCCTGATTAGATATCGGGATACAATGAAACAAGTTTTATATGAGTATCTTTTGTACGAAATTGCCAGTTAACGACTGTTCTGCTTCTGTTTCGTTCTTTTTCCCAATCGGCTAGTTCGTCCCTGAGATGTTCAATGGCATCAATCCGTCTGGAAAGGCACTGCCGAGTCATTACATTTAATTCAATCTCCGCTATATAAGCCAACTTCTATGTTTGGATGTATAATGGATTTCAAACCTCTTTATGATACGCTGGGCTTCTTCTGGCGGAAACGCTTTATGTAGAGGATGCCTTATGGATGTTTAAGCTATCCATTACAAGGATTATCTTTTCAGCATTCGGTTACATGACATCAGACAGATATTTTATTCCTTTTGCTCAGTCCTACACTGCGATGTTCCCTTACGCTTACATGGTGCATCCCTCCAAGCGCTCCAATAAAAGCAAAGATACTGCATGTCCCTTAACGGGTATATTCGGAATTCACTTTTTTCTCATCTCTTGGACGCATAGCCTACGAATCCCGCGCTTCGCCCAACAACTGGTACGGCTTTTCATCCATACAGACAACTGATATTGCCGGATTATAGGGCTGCTCATAAACATCAAGGACATCTTCCATGCATGCTACGAACTCCGCACCCGCCTTGCTTGGGAGACACCAGTATTCACTTCGATGAGGTCTTAGCAGGTTATTTTTAATGACCTTCGGATTGCTTCCCTGCTGACTGGTTCTTCAAATTCAATCTTTGCCCGTTTTTCGAGGAGCCGGACCCTCCAACGGCTATGGCCTTCTGGAACGGGGCCGCAGGCAATCTCGACAATCTGGGCTTCCATATGGCCGTCAACCTTACGGCAGGCGTTATCCGAGTTTGCGTTGCGTTTGAGTTTCAATACTGCGTCAATGCAACTTTGGGCATAGTTTTTGCCACACTAGAACCGTAGGGCGGCTGATACAAAAGAAGGCCATGCATTGGTCATAGGTCTGCATGGGAGGATGGTTTTCATCCAGAGCGAGCAAGATCCTGCAACGGTTAGCGATTGTTTGAGATGTATCCTTAGGACACTTTGCAGTTTTTTACATCAGCATCAAATAATTGAATATTGTTCTTTTGGGAATGATCCATAATCTTATCATCCATAGACATTTTGTACCACCCATAGTGATTATAGCAAATAAAGGGAAATAGTTCAAATATCTTCGTGTCATCGCACTAGTTTATTGAAACCGATTCATTTCTTAATTTTTTAAGGTATGGACGATTACCTATTACTACTAAAAATGTCAACAACAAAACATTCCCACCCCGACAGATACGGCATATAAAGATAATTCTATTGACTGCTGATAATCTTAATAATATTCAGATATCAACTCAGTTAGACCTTGGATAAGATTCTGTCACCAAATGACAAGAACTTTCCCAAAGGCTTTCAACTCATATAATAAGCCTATACCCCAGATAAAATGGGTCTGGGCTTATTCTTTTTAGTGGTATATAAGAGTCGTACTTCTTGAGGTTCTCTCCTTGATTCTCATCCCCTATACAGTTTACCTGTTACATGACTTGCCAAGTCTTCCCGGACACTTATAACAGAGTTCATAGGAACTATCCAAAGGGTACCACTAACTCCCCTTGCAATTTGAACAGTTTGTGTTGCCGCACTTCCCTCTCTCCATTGTTTAAAAAGCTTGCGCCCTTGGCTGCACACTTCAAATACTTACACAAATGTTGCACCTGTTCCATTAGCCTCCAGCAGGGTATTTTCGGGTCTTTAATGCTGATTACGCGAGGTTGCATATTGTGCTGGTCCGAGATTCAGCCCTTGGCCTTCCTTCCATTTTTTCTGAAAGGAGCTTCCTGTATAATTCAAATATAGGGAATTCCAAGAAAGAAGGTTGAGA